>JGI24140J50213_10000224_pt1 | contig 26942 bp, 22 predicted proteins | sample BarGraIncu00222A_FD_50213 | JGI IMG/M metagenome (IMG submission 50213)
GATAATCTGTGGACACTTGTTCCCCGTTCGATTCCTTTGATGGAAGAGACATTGCAACGCATTCCGGTAATCAGAAGATCTTCAGGCATTGATGCTTCTGCAGCTTTTTTGAAAGGAGAACAGAAACTGGTGATTCCTGCTCATAATACTGTGCGTATTTTGCTGGATCAAACCTTTAATACGGTTGCCTACCCCGAGTTGAATGTCAGCAGTGGTAAATATGCGACAGTAAGGATGTCGTATGCCGAAGCGTTGGTGAATGAAAGTGGACAAAAAGGCAACCGCAATGAAACTGAGGGAAAGGAACTCATGGGAAATTATGATGTTTTCATTGCTGACGGGGGTGTAAACAGGGTATTTCGTCCCCTGTGGTTTCGTTGCTTCAGATATCTGCAGTTGGATATAACAACACATGACGAACCTTTAGAAATCAATGATTTGGTTGGAAAATATACTGGATATCCATTTAAAAAAGTGGCTGAGTTCACTAGTAATGATGCCTATTTGCAGGAAATCTGGAATACTGCATGGCGTACTGCCCGTTTATGTGCCGGAGAAACTTATTTTGATTGCCCCTATTACGAGCAATTGCAATACGAAGGGGATACTCGCATTCAGGCTTTGATCTCGTTATATATCACTGGTGATGATCGTCTTATGCGGAAAGCCATTGTAGATTTATACAATTCACGTGTTGCAGAAGGATTAACACAAGGAAGGTATCCCAGTAATCGGTTACAGGTGATTCCTACCTACTCATTGTTCTGGGTATCGATGATTTATGATTATTGGATGCACCGGAAGGATGATCAGTTTATCAGGCAGTACCTTACCGCGATCCATAGTATTCTGGAGTGGTACGAAAACAGGATTGATCAGCAAAAAAGCATTCTGGGCCCCATGGAATGGTGGAGTTTTACGGACTATACCAATGTTTTTGACAGTGGGGTTCCTGAGGGTGCTGTTAATGGCAACTCATCGATCATTACGTTGCAATACGCCTATACCTTGAAACAAGCGGCTGAGATCTATGGCTATTTTCATATCAACAATGACCGGGAACATTGCTTGCTTTTGGCCAATCAACTCAATAAAGGCACTTATCAGAATTGTTACGATCAGGGAAAAGGGTGGATTGCCAATACACCTGACAAGAAATCGTTTAGTCAGCATGCAGGAATTATGGCTATTTTATCGGGTGCAATAACCGGTAAGGATATGGAGGCTACTGCTTTAAAAATGATCAATGATCCTTCGTTGGGACAGGCTACGTTTTATTACCGGTTTTATCTTAACCAGGCTTTGAAGAAGGCGGGTATGGCTGATCTTTATTATGGTCAGCTCACTCCCTGGAGAAATATGCTTAAAATTGGCCTGACTACTTTTGCTGAAAAGCCTGAACCTGCAAGAAGTGATTGCCATGCATGGAGTGCCAGTCCTTTGTATGACTTTCTGGCTACGATTTGTGGGATAGTTCCGGGCGCTCCCGGATTTAAAAAGGTTTTGATTCAACCTGCATTGGGCGAGCTACTTGAGGTGAATGCGAAAATGCCCCACCCGTTGGGGATGATTTCGGTGTCGTTGAAAAGGGTTGGGAAAAAGGGTGTGACAGGAGTGGTGACATTGCCTATGGGTCTTGCTGGAAGTTTTGTGTGGTTGGGGAAAGTGGTTCCGTTAAAAGAGGGAAGTCAGCAGATCCAACTTTAGTTATTTTCAGTATTTGATCATATTGAAAATTGGTCCGACTACCATTCGTTATTTCTCTGCATGTACCCAGGTGTAGACATTGTTTTCGTCTTTGATGACGGTGCTTTTGCTGTGGGCACACTCGATGTAGATGTTAGTGAAGTACTTTTTGAAGGACCAAACAAAAAAGATGGCTCCAATTGTGGGAGTTTCCATCTCGCTGTAGTTGATCATGATGGTCCGGGGTTTATCTACTTTAAATCCAAGCAGTTTTCCTTTGTAGTAACTTTCGTCTTTGAGTAATTTGGTGCCTGTCTTATCGATAGTATAGATGAATTCTCCGCCATATATGATGACATTATTTTTCTGAAATGCAGGCAAAAACCAGACTGTTAAAGTCTTATCATCGTTTTGTTTAATGTAGGGATTGAAACTGATGTTGTGAATACTGTCTTTATAGACTGCGAATTGTTTGTTGGCGGTGATGAGCGCGCGTGAGTAGGTGTTCAGCATCAGGGTATCGACTTTATCATTGATGTGTCTGATCTTTAATGAACGGTCTAAAGTGAAATGGAAAACCTGATCAAAAGTCCCCTTGTCATATTTGCCGTAGATAGCATGCCACACGTCATTTTTATCCTGAAAGCAAAACCATTCTTTACCAAGCCGTGCTACTTCCTTCTTATCCTGAGCCATGGCACTATCGGAAGTCAACCATGCCACGATATCGTATTTGTAAAGCCACTCTGCTACTACTGCCTTCTTATTGAAGTCGGCAAGGTTATATATGATGCCGGGATTCAAACCCTTCTGAGCATATGACTGTATAGTCAAAGCACAAAAGAGAATGGTCACAATTTTCCGCATATGAGTTGTTTTGTCGGGATAAATTGCTGAGTATTTTATCAGCATTTTATCCCATTATGGGTAATAATTGCTGATTTTTATGCAGCTTAATAGAATTAAACGTAAAGGTCATATTTATTTTGTTAATTCGCGCCATAAATTGTTAATATTTTCAATAAAGACGGCACTTTTGAATTCTGCTTTTGTAATTTTGCTCCGCAAAAAAAAATCAATGCAAAAAAGTTGTTCTTATTAAAAGATATTCTATTAACGACACTACGATTACTTTAAAATTGCTAAAAATACAACATGAGAACAGTTATTTTCATTAGGAAACTACTACTGGCGTTTTGTCTATTCGCCGCTTCTTCTGTATTCAGTCAAAAACAAGAAGCGATCAAACCAGGTGAAATATGGCCAGATGACAAAGGAAATCATATCCAGGCTCATGGTGGTGGAATTATTAAATTAGACAGAACATATTACTGGTATGGCGAAGAACGTAAAGAAGGATTAGACACAGCCTATCGCTATGTAAGTTGCTATTCTTCAACAGACTTAACAAACTGGACTTTCAAAGGTGACGTCGTGAAAATGCATGACCCGGAGAAACTGGGATATGGATGGATTCTGGAAAGACCTAAAGTCTATTATAACGAAGCATCAAAGAAATTCGTGATGTACTTTCATTTGGATGACAAGAGTTATAAACTGGCGAAAGTGGGTATTGCAGTGAGCGACAAACCGGATGGAGTGTTCAAATTTGTAAAAAGTTTCAGGCCATTGGGTCAAGAGAGTCGTGATATCGGACAGTTTATTGATGATGACGGTACAGCGTATCTGGTGTTTGAAGACCGTCCTCATGGCTTCAGGATTGCAAAGCTCTCTTCTGATTATATGAATGTTGAAAAGGAGATATGCCTGATTCCAAATCACATGGAAGGTGGTGCTATTGTGTACCTTAATGGGCTATATTACGTAATAGGAAGTGCATTGACTGGATGGAAGGCTAATCCAAACAAATATGCGACTGCAAGATATCTGGAAGGCCCCTGGAGTGAATTCCATGACATTGCACCTTCTGCAACCAACACTTATGGAGCCCAGTCAACCATGCTGCTCAAGGTTGTAGGGAAAAAGAGCACTACGGTTCTTTTCATGGGTGATATCTGGAAACCAAAGACGCAATGGGATTCACGTTATTTGTGGATGCCATTGGAAATTAGTGAAGGGAAACTGTGGTTACCTGAACCAAAACCGTTCTCTTTGAATGTTAAGACAGGGGAAGTGGATTTTCAACAAAAATAACTATCTTGGTTGCCTGAAATCTTATCTAAACGGGCCCTGCTGATGTCATTGATACTTATTTTACTGGCTGTACTGATTTTACTGGTTTTGCTGATAACAGCATTAAAAATCAATCCTTTCATTGCTTTTATACTGGTCTCGATAACAGCCGGGTTTGCCTTGGGTATTCCTGCTGCTGACATTGCCAAATCTGTTCAAAAAGGAATTGGCGACATGTTGGGATCAATCCTGATTATCTTTTGTTGTGGCGCAATGATTGGAAAGCTGGTGGCTGAAAGTGGTGCGGCACAGGTGATTTCTGATACCATGATGAAGGTGTTTGGTGAGAAATACCTTCAATGGGGCTTGATGAGTACCGGTTTTATTATTGGGATCCCAATGTTTTATAACGTGGGTTTTGTACTTGTGATTCCGATCATTTTTGCACTGGTTTATAAATATAAATTGCCTGCCGTTTATATCGGACTGCCGATGTTGGCAGCGCTATCTGTTGTACATGGTTTTTTGCCTCCTCACCCCTCTCCTGCCGCACTTGTTATTATCTTCAAGGCGAATATGGGGAAGACTTTGTTATACGGACTGATGATTGCTATTCCGGCTATTATTATAGCAGGCCCGTTGTTCTCTAAAACGGTGAAGAACATTAAACCGGTTGGTGAAATGATGTCATTCACAACTAAAAATACACCAACTTCTTTTCCGGGAATCTTCAATAGTTTCTTTTCAGCCTTGTTGCCGGTATTTCTGCTTTCAGCTGCTTCTTTAATTGCTATGGTGATTCCTCATGATTCGAAGCTTTTTTCGGTTACACAGTTTTTTAGTGAGCCTTCTGTTTTAATGATTGTTGCGCTGATTGTTGCAACCTTTACTTTAGGTATCAGGATGCAAAAAAGCATCAAACACATCATGCGGGTTTATGAAGATGCTATCAGGGATATCTTTATGATCCTATTGATTATTGGTAGTTCGGGAGCCCTGAAACAAGTGCTTGTCGACAGTGGGGCAAGTAATCAGATCGGTGTTTTTTTTCAGAACCTGCAGATTCATCCTTTGATTTTAGCCTGGTTGATTTCAGCTTCGATCAGGGTATGTCTGGGGTCGGCTACCATAGCCGGATTGACTGCAGCAGGGCTGGTGGCACCAATGATGAGTCGTTTTAATGTTGATCCTTGTTTGATGGTTCTGTCCATCGGGGCAGGAAGTTTAATGTTTTCGCATGTTAATGATCCGGGGTTCTGGATGTTTAAAGAGTATTTTAATATCTCGTTGAAAGATACCTTCAGGTCATGGTCGGTGATGGAGACGATAGTTTCTACAGTCGGACTGGCCGGGGTGCTGATAATAAATTATTGCATCTGATAGTTGATGTAGGGACAACCCTTGTGGTCGCCCATGGATAATGACGATTTTTATGTTTACCCGTGGGCGGCCACAAGGGCCGCCCCTACATTGGATTTTTCGGCTTAATTCTGCATAGATCGCTTTTTCAGATCATCTTGACGAAGGGTGATCAGATGTCCAATAGGAGAACCGTTGCGCCAGGTGATGACACGTAATGTGATAGGGCCATCGGGCAACTCAACGGGTTGGATATATTTATAGGAATGGCTGTCGGGCATTGTGTCATCAAAAGAATAAAAGATTTCGAGATCGGGAATTTCGGTTCCAAGCTCCATGACCATTTTCCCATTACGCATTGAGATCTTCACGATGGCATCATATATGGCCTTGCTGTAATTCTGATCTGCCATATCGGAACGTTTAAACTGATTCTCGAGACGTGGTATAAATCCTAACCAGTCTTTCTTCGCTTGAGGAGTCCAGAATACTTCCGACAGCGCCCATCCACGTGGGTAGGTCATGTATTCGGCATAACGCAAGGTTGGAACTCCTTCTGTCCATAGATTACCTTGTCCGCCAAGGATATATTTTGAATCGACACCAGCCGGAACCGGTTCAAAACTGTAACATTTACTTACATGTAGTCTGTCATAAATCGGTGGATCAATGATTGGATCGCCCTGACAATAATCGAGATAGGAATAAGTTGTCGGGGTCATTACCACATCATGGCCAAGCTTGGCTGCATCAATACCATATTTCATTCCACGCCAGCTCATGATCGTACCTTCAGGTGAGATTCCGCTATCCAGATTTTCATCCCAGCCCAGCATTTTCTTTCCCTTTGATTTGAGGATCGCCTCTACTCTGCCCATGAAATATCCCTGCAGGTCATCAATGCGCGGGAGATTCAGTCTTTTCTGCAATGCAATACAGCTGTCATTCTTTGCCCAGAAGCCTTTGTAACATTCATCACCCCCAACATGAATATAGGGATTGGGAAAAAGTGAAGCAATTTCGGTAAATACCTTGTCCAGAAACTGGTAGACCATTTCTTTGGATGGATCCAGTGAGTTGTCAACCATGCCCTTATATGTTCCATCGCTTTGCTTTACCTCAAATTGTGCGCCCGGATTTACTCTTAAAGTTGTATCGTTTGAACAACTCAACTCGGGGTATGAGACTATTGCAGCCTGGCTATGACCGGGAATATCGATTTCGGGAACTATGGTTATGTTTCTATCCTGCGCATACCTGACGATCTCTTTGATGTCTTCCTGGGTATAGAATCCGCCATAGGTTGCTGGTTCTTCGGGTTTTGGAGGCGTGCGCTGTCCAAACTTGCCATATCTTGCAACACGCCATGCTCCTACCTGGGTCAGTTTAGGCAGTGATTTGATCTCGACCCGCCATCCGTTATCATCGGAGAGATGCCAGTGGAAAGTGTTGAATTTAAACCTTGCCATCTGATCGATATAGCTTTTCACTTCTTCTTTGTTGAAGAAATGACGGCTGACATCGAGCATGAGTCCACGCCATTTAAAACGGGGATAGTCGGTGATCATTACTTCGGGGATGATCCAATTGGACTTTGTGATCTCTTTGCTTTCGATCTCTTTGGGAAGAAGTTGGAGAAGGGTTTGCATACCATAAAAGAGTCCTGCAGACTCATTGGCTGTGATGATTACTCCTTTAGCATTGCTAACAAGCGTATATCCTTCTTTACCAAGTTTATTAACCTGGGTCTTATTGAGATTGAACTGAATATTGGCAACTTTGGTTTGTTTGGTTTTAAGTTTGAATCCTGTTGGTTGGTTCAGTTTATCAGCCAACATCCCGGCTACTATCATGCCTTCAGTGGTATTATAACCGATGGTGGTTAACGCTTTCAGATGAAAAACACCTTTGTTTTGAATGATTTCTACGGGTTGAGGGATCAGCTTAATGGAACGGTTTTGACCATAGACCGATGCAATAGAGATAGTTAGTAAAAGTAAAAAAATATTTCTCATGGATGTTGCTGATAGAGTGTTCTTATTTTAAAAGTTACTTTTTGGGTAGTTAAAATTAGTGTTTATTTTCAGATGGGAGACGATGGAGGGGATTTTTTTGTTGTGATCTGTTTTAATTGAACCCTTTATGGATGGAAATAGCTGTAGGGACAGGTCGTGACCTGGATAAATGGTGATAGGCACCATTACGTTAACATATAAACATGAAGTCTCTATGAGACTAAAAAGAGAATAAATAGTGGCTGTTATTAATTATTCAGAGATTGAGAAGGATCTTGCAAAATGGAAATAATTTCCCATAGCTGATATAAATAATGCCGCAAAGAAACTTTTCCTTCTGAATACGGACAGTCTCAATACTAAGGGAAAAGATATAAAGAGTATTTTGAATTAAGTTATTAACATAGTTTTTTTCGAGCATAATAGAAAAGTGTTAGTGTAATAATCATTCCTGATAAATATTCTTTTTCTCCTGGTGTGCGATTTGAATAATCTTCTGAGCAATATCTTCCGGAGAAAGAACAAAATCGATACAACCACTTTCAATAGCACTTTCAGGCATATCCGGCTGTACTGCAGTTTCAGGTTTCTGTGCAATGGTGATTCCACCCACTTCTCTGATACCGCATAATGCTGCTGATCCATCCCCATCGAAACCGGAGACTATTACAGTGATCAGTTTGCCATCCCAGTTCTCAGTCAAAGAACGCATGAAGACTGTAATTACATCGGGCCATCCCTTGGGCTTTGATATCGGCTTAAGGCGAAACTCACCATCAAGGATGTGTAAATCCCGGTTTTCGGGGATGATATATACATGGTCAGGTTCGATATCTAAATTTTCAGTGATCCTTTCAACAGGCATTTTTGTAAACCGGGGAAGTATCGATGGGAGCAATGTTGCTGTCTGCCTGATATGATTAACAATGACGATGGCAACACCCATTTTAGCCGGTAGTTGTTCCAACAAACGGATATAGGCCTCGAGACCACCTGCAGAACCCCCAACACATACTATTGGGAAGTCTTTTAATTTTTTCTTTAATTCCATTGTCAGTTAGTTAGTATTAATATATGTCTTTCAGCTCTTAACTTTAAGATGGTAAAGGTAAAGTCTCCATCAGTTTGAAGTGTTACAGGATTTTTAAAAAGAGTTATATAATTCACATGTTTTATGACACAAAAGCTGACATCAAAAAGAATCATAAAATTTGGGACAAGCTAAAAAAAGAATAACTTTACATTTATAAAATTTCATCAGGATCAAGGATAAGTATTGTCTAAAAGATAAAAACAAGTGTATGAAAAAGACATTTAAAAGAATTTTCTGGATTATCATAATTCTGGTCATTGTTACGGGAGGTAGTTTCATTTGGTACATGCTCAGGGCAAAGGCTGAAATCAAAATAATGGCTCCTGTTGAGACGCAACAGATCGTTGAAAATGTATTCTCAGTTCGTGATACATTCGTCAACATGTATCTGGTGAAAGATGGTGATCAGTATATAGCCATAGATGCCGGAAATAATGCAGACAATGTAGCATATGAACTTAAAAAACTTAAGATCAATCCCGATCAGGTCATTGCTCTCTTCCTGACCCATACAGATGGGGATCATGTGGCTGCTGTGAAGATTTTCAAAAAAGCACAGGTATATCTTTCGAAAGCTGAAGGAGTATTACTAAATGGTCAAAAATCAAGATTCCTCATCTTTGGAAATAAAATCGCAACTAAGGAATATTTGTTGATCGATGATCAACAAGAGTTTACTTTTGGGAATATCAAAGTCAAAGGGATCCTGACTCCTGGACACACTATCGGTTCGATGTGTTACCTGGTCAATGATAAATATCTCTTTACAGGTGATGCTTTGAGTTTAAAGAATGGCAAGATCGATCTGTTCAATGTGTTTTTCAATATGGACAGCAAGACTGCTGCCGAATCGATGGGGTTAATCATGAACATTCCAACAGCAGAATATATCTTCACGGCTCATTATGGATTTACTAATGATTACAAAAAAGCTGTGAAAGACTGGAGGAAATAAGAAATGAGACAACTCCTGGACCTAGAAACATGGAATCGCAAAGATCACTTCAATTTCTTCAATCAGTTTGAAGAACCTTATTTTGGAGTATGTGTCGAGATTGATTGTACTAAGGCATATGAAAGGGCTAAAGCGTTGAACAGCTCTTTCTTTTTCTATTATCTGCACAAGATATTGGTTGCAGTTAACCGGATTGAGTCATTTAGATATCGTATTTCAGATGGTCAGGTTTATGTGTATGATAAAATAAATGTTTCGCCTCCTATAGATCGTCCAGATGGAACATTTGGATTTGCTTATATTGACTATTATGAGGCCTTTCAAAAATTTTCATATGAAGCCGGGATCATTGTTGATCAGGTCAGAAACTCAACAGGCCTTTTCCCTTCGCATTCAGGGGATAATGTGATTCATTTTTCAGCAGTTCCCTGGTTAAACTTTACTTCGGTCTCACATCCCAGAAGATTTTCTTTTAAAGACAGTTGTCCTAAACTAGCAATTGGTAAAATAACAACAAACGGAGAGAAGAAAACTTTTCCTCTCTCCGTTCATGTTCACCATGCTTTGATGGATGGATATCATGTAGGGCTATTTGTCGATGAATTTCAACGGGTTATGAATGAATAAAATTGATATTCAAATAGCTGACAAAATAGATTGATAGCATAACTACTTTTAGGCGTTACTTTTATTTTTTATTTTTTTCCTCTCTACCCGGATTTTGTTGTTGGGCAGGTCGCTGCTGCTGTTGTGGTCTTGCCTGTTGTTGTTGAGGCTGCTGTTGTTGACGTTGTTGCTGCTGAGGTTGTTGCTGCTGAGGTTGCTGTTGTTGACGTTGTTGTTGTTGTTGCTGTTGTTGTTGACGTTGTTGTTGTTGAGCACCTCTTGCATTTTGTTGTTGTTGTCTGGCGTTCTGTTGTTGTTGCTGTTGTTGTTGCTGATTCGATCTTGCATTTTGTTGTTGCTGCTGTTGTTGCTGCTGATTTGACCTTGCATTTTGTTGTTGCTGTCTGGCGTTCTGCTGCTGCTGTTGCTGTTTCTGTTGATCGGATCTTGTATTTTGTTGTTGCTGTCTTGCATTTTGTTGCTGCTGTTGCTGTTTCTGCTGATCAGACCTTGCATTTTGTTGTTGTTGTCTGGAGTTCTGTTGCTGCTGTTGTTGTTTCTGTTGTCCGGCTTTTGCATTTTGTTGTTGCTGTTGTACTTTTTGCTGATCAGACCTTACATTCTGTTGTTGTTGTCTTACGTTTTGTTGTTTCTGTTGCTGTTGTTGTTTGATGTTTTGTTGTTGTTGTACAGGTCTTCCGTTTTGAGATTGTGTAGGTCTGGCATTTGGTTGTTGTATACCATTTTGTTGAACTCCTGTAGCTCTGCCAGTGCGTTCTGAAGGTCGTTTTACATCCTTAAGATTATTTATTCTGGAAGGGGCTGCCCTTTGTCCACTTAGATTATTTCGTTGCACCTGGGGCCTGTAAATTCCTAATTGTCCCTTGCTCAAATTTTGTCCCGGTCTGCTGTTATCACGCAGTGTTACAGGATTTACCTTTCTTCCTGAATATCTTTGTACATCTGACCTGCTTGGACCTGATATATAAGTAGCATTCCGACTTCTATCATTATATGTATTCCTAATTACTGAGGAATTTCTATACATCCAGCCATTATATGATCGATTGACTGCATAACGACCTATATTAGGTCTGTCAAAATCACCGTATCTAACATAATTCCAATGATCATTATTACTATTATATGGTCTGCCAAAACTTAAACTGATACTTAACCCCGGGCTCATAGGCTCCCATCCATAATATCCGTTTGCTCTTCTCCATGATACCCATGCCGGACCCCAATCAGTACCTGGCACCCAAAACCATCCATAAGTGTTATCAAAATCCCATCTGCCATAATGGAAAGGGGCCCATCCCCAATCGTAATCAGAAGCCCAGGTCCATCCATAATCAGTCGAGACCCATTGACCATCTGTCCGGTAAGGAACAAAGTCAGAACCCACATCAGGAATCCATACATACCCATAATTTTGATAATCAACCCATTGACCGTATGGGCTTAATTGATCATAAAACATTTGAAAGCTGACTCTTGCATGTTGTGCGGTTGCCTGTTTCGGAATTACTACGGCAAATAAAGTCAAAGACAGTGCAAGCACTAAAACTTTAAGTATTGATTTCATGGTGATAAAGTTTAATTATCAGATTAAGGTGTAAGTAATTGTTTATCATAATATCTACAAAAGCTTTCATGAGAAAAACTTTAAGTCTGTAAAGGTAGAGTCACTGGATAGGCTAAGTGTTACATAACTTTTGAAAAGTATTACATAATTCACACCTCCCCCTTAATAAATAATTAGATTTTCAGAACCAAACACAGACTTCTCAAAACTTGTTTAAGTTTATGACATTGTTAAAGTCAGCTAACTTTTAAATAAGTAAGTTCCATTATTTGAAGTTTGTTATTTGAATTAATCAAATAAAAACGTAACCTTGTATTAAATTTACAACTGATTGTTTTAAGGAAATACACTGAAATAATGGTAACTCAAGTTGAATTTAGTTTGATGTCGAAAAGACGTGGTTTTCATTTAATCACAGACGAAATATTAATGAATTTACCCCGTCTGCCTTCTGTAGGGATACTCAATCTCTTTATCAAACATACCTCAGCAGCATTGACCTTGAACGAGAATGCCGATCCTGATGTACGGACAGACCTTGAAGCTATCTTCAACAAACTTGTACGTGAAAGAGAACCTTATTACGAACATAAAATGGAAGGTGATGACGATATGCCTGCACATGCAAAAACTACTGTTGCCGGGGTGAGTTTGATTATCCCAATTACAGGAGGACGTTTAAACCTGGGTACCTGGCAGGGGATCTATCTTTGTGAGTTTAGGAATAACGGCGGTAGTCGAAGAATTGTAGCAACTATTATAAGTTGATGAAAATGAAAACTGAACCTGACTTCTTAAGCCAGTTGACATTTGAACCAGTAACCCGAACCAACTGGAACAAATTGCTTCAACTCTTTGGAGAAAAAGGAGCTTGCGGGAAATGTTGGTGCATGTATTACCGGCGCAGTAAAATCGTGGACAGGACTTCTCAAAACTGACCCATTGTCAGATTCTGTATAAAATGATTCCTGACTGCAACTTTTTCTCATCTTGACTGTCCAATAAACCCTGAACCCTATTAAAGAAAATAACGTGCAGGATAAAGAGTTGGTTAATAGAGTACTTCGTGGTGAAACCCATGTCTTTGCTACTATCATAAAAAACACAGAGGGACTCGTTGCGCAAATAGTATTCAAATTAATCACCAATTCTGAAGACCGGAAAGATATTGCTCAGGATATCTACCTGAAGGCATATAAGAGTCTTTCAGGGTTTAAATATCATTCAAAACTCAGCACCTGGATCGGCAAGATTGCTTACAATACCTGTTTCAATTTTCTGGATAAAAAACAACTGATTCTTCTCGACAGCACTTTTCCTGAGAATGAAAAGCATGAGTCAGCGCTGGAATTCTTTACAAATAAATTCATTGGCTTGTCAAATAACAACAGTGAAACCAATCTGATCCGGACTGATCGACTGGAAATAGTTCAATCGGCAATCGAAAAGCTTCCTCCCCTGTTCAAAACCCTGATCATGCTATATCATTACGAAGAATTGAGTTATGATGAAATTGCCGAGATTACCTCATTGCCTGTCGGAACTATAAAAAGTTACCTGTTCCGGGCCAGGAAATCTCTAAAGGATACTATTTTGTTAAAATACAAAGAAGAAGAAATATGAAAACGAATCATCTTTTGGAATCCGAAATACAACGATACAGTCTGGACAAGTTGAACAGTGATAAACAGATTATCGATCATGTACATTCGTGTGAGAAATGCAAAGAGAAAGTTGAGGCATATATAGTCATATTTGCAACCATCAAAGAACAGCCTAAACCGTCTTTTGACTTTAACTTAATGGAAATGGTAATACAGCAATTGCCTCAACCCAAACCAAAGGTTATTGTGGATAGGACCATGATCATTGTACTTTCATTCATTGCTTTTATAGCTATTGGATTTACCGTTGTATTTTTCTGGTCTTACTTCTCTGAACTCATGGCACAGATTGCACCAATGTTGATTTATCTTGTCATTACCAGTGTTGTGAGTCTGATGTTATTTCTCGGCATCGATCTTTTTAAGGATTATCACCGGAAACTAAAGATTTTAAATTATTACTAAACTGCAACAATAGTTGTCTAACCCTGTCTAATCGATTAATAACATAAAACCTTTAAAAATGAAAAAAATCATGATTTTAGTGGCAATGATAGCCACTCCCTTCCTGGCAAGTGCACAGGATCTCGACAGAGAAGTTTTCAGAACAAGCTCTATTATCTTCTTTAGCGCATTACTCATGCTGTTTGCATTTCTTATTTTAAAGAAATTTTTAGACTACCGGATTAAACACAAGATTTTGGATAAAGAGATTCCTGAGAATGTAGTTGCTTCGATATTACAGATCACTCCAAAAGAAAATGGGAATGCAAATATCAGATGGTTTTCCATTTTAATGGGGTTAGGAGTTGGACTTACTTTAGTATACTACACGATGCCACTTGGAATCCATTCAATGGCGATCATGATGTTTTGTATCGCTGCCAGCTTCCTGGGATACTTCCTGTTTCTTAAATACTCAGATAAGGAAAAATAAATAAGCTTAGAATCGTGTAGGGACAGGTTGCGATCTGTCCTTACTTTATATATAGATGATCAGTTCTTGTTGATGATGATCAAAGCTGCAATTACACCCGGAATCCAGCCACATAAAGTTAGGATAAAAACAATCACAACACTGCCACAGCCTTTATCTATCACAGATAAAGGAGGGAAAATAATAGCAAGTATGACTCTGAATATATTCATCGGGTTATCTTAATAATTGATAATTTCACTACACAAAGTTAAAAATTACTTTAAATTAGCTGGTGATTTTCCCCATACATCATCAAAATAAATCACATCACTGATATTAACATCTTTTGAATTCTTTAGTTTAATCACGCTGTTAATATCATTGGCACGTACAGTCTTGATCGAAGAGATCGTTCCTCCTAACACATCATCCAGAAACAAAGTATATCTGGAATCACGTTTCTCATAATTAAAAGTACAGTTTGTTATTGTAAGACCCATCACATGTCTTCCCCATAGACCATATGAGGGCTGAACTTTAAGATTGGGAACATTGTATTGTCCCACTCCAAGTTCAGGAGGTGTAGCAGCAGTATCAGCAGCGGGATTTCCTCCTTTATAGAGAAATTTCACATCATTGAATTGAATGTTTTTGATATAACCGGTGTGTTTACCATTGGGTAAAGTGAATTTCAGTCCGCCTTCAACTACAGCAGAATCGGGCAAAGCATAACCTGCAACAATTGCTGTTGATTTCTTTTGTGACTCATCATATGCTTTCCATCTGACTTTCCCGCCATAAGAACTACCACTGTAGACTTCAGAAACATCTACCCCATTAATAAAGATATTCTCGACCTCGCCAATATTTACATTTGTAGCAAGCAGTTCGTTGTGCTTAACGCCGTTGTCATCAAACTTGAATTTGGCTACATTGGCTCCAAGGATCCTGGCCCGGTTAGAAATAGAGATAAAGAAAGGAGTCGTTGTTCGCATCATTTTAGAACGTGAATGGATGGGTCCGGTCTTGCCACTGTTCAGATAGACATTCTTGATATGTGCACCATCGTTTGTAGATATCGAGAAACCGGCTTTATTGGCACCCAAAACAAAGATATTATCCACCCAAACATCCTGGATATCATCTGCAGTCTCCGATCCTATCTGGAAAAGATTGCAATTGCTATCACCAATGATATTTCTTACTAAATAATTATGTGCCGGACGAGTAAAGCCCAGTGAACAATCAGAACCCGGCTTGATGATATCATCCGAACTCATCTTTGTAAATATATTGGTTACCGTAACATTGTTGCAGGCCATGAAATCATAGATATCACGGACATTAGACGTGCTGTTTTGACAAAAATAGGTATCGTGGACATTGAGATTGTCTGTGCCGGTTGCCAAAAGGGCAAAGTGTCCGGTACGATCTATTTGCAGCATGTTTCCGGTATCCGTTTTGTGAGATCCGTCTTTGTTGAAATAAAAGGGAGCATCCTTTTTTTCATCATACCAAAGATCTTCAGGACGATAGATTCCTCCAATTTCAATGTTTGTGCAGAGCTTAAAGGTGAACATTTTGTCAGAGCGATTATCGGGAGCATTCTTCATCACCCCGTCGCTGTTTACCAGATTACCGTTACCACTGATCAGCCCGTTACCGATGATCTTGATATTGTCAAGTCGTTCGGCAAAGAACATACTGTTTCTGAAGTAATGGTGTCCGACATCCTGTTTGGTTAACCAGTTTTCCGGGTCTTCATATGGACCGGGATCGGTTGGAGAAGTTCCTGAACGATATTTCATATCGCTAAAATATGTAGCCTCAGGGGCATCTCCTCCTTTAAGCGCCGTAATTAAAGCGCTTTCATCGACATAAAGATACACATTGCTTTGAAGGTGAACGGTCCTGACATTGTAAACACCTTTACTAAAGAGTAATGTCCCCCCTCCTATCTGATGAAGATAAGCAATGGCCTCATTGATTTTATCCGTGTTGTCTTCATTGCCATCGGGATTAACACCAAGGGATTTCACATCCATCTTTCCGGAAAAGAACTGAACAATGTTAGAAAAGCCTTTGTGTTCACCCTCTTTAACCCAAAGTTTAAATGTGTATAATTTGTTTGGAACCAACCCGTCAATATTGGCTGTTGAAGACTTTTGATCAATAACTGCTTTAGAAGGACTCCAGCTTTTGCCTTTATCAAGAGATTGAAACAATTGAATACTGGAAGGCTTACTACCGGATGCCCATTTAAAACTTGCAGTGGTGTATGTTGTGGGAGTTTCTTTGTATTGAAGATCTTTATTCACGACTCTTTCAAAATCAGAAATCGAATTGGTGGCTGTGAGGATTGTTGTTTCTGAACCAATGCCGGGACTAGTCAGCACTTCAGGCTTTGTGGTTGAATAGACTACGCTGATGGGATAATCTCCAACTTTAGTCAAATTGACATTAGAGATCACAATTTTAAGATCAGCACCATTGGCAGGCCTCAGATCCAGATGTTTGAACAACAGGCTAGAACCTTTCCCATTAATGTTTTTATAGACCCCAAAGTTGCCAACTTTTTTGTAGGTATAGTTTGTTCCCAGGCGTCCCATAGACTGTGTGGCAAGATCTTTTAACAGCACATCTCCCCTGCCGATTACATTTACTGTAGTATTTTCAGGGGTAATCGTAATGCCCTCGGGAAGAAAAAATCTGACTGTTGTATTGGGACTTCTTTGTCCTGCTGTAAAGAAAAGAGTCAAAGTGGTGGTTGTATTTACCGATACTTTGTTTTTCTCCAAAAGAAGTTGTCCGCCTATTGCCATTGGTTGAAGCGCAATATAATAGGTCTTTTTATTCTTTCCATCCTGTGAGGTAACGACAAATAGGTCACCTTTTACAAGGTCACCATCTGTCTTTGTGATTCCATCTTTATTTGTAATGATATAGTTTTGAATAGACCCATCTTTTGAAGTAACCTGTTTTAAAACCTGTTGAACGCTGGTCTTTATCGGTACCAATCCTTTGTCTACAGGAGTACCAACATCAAAAGAAAAAGTACTTCCGGTTATGAGTATCAATGAATCTTCTGTTATTCTGCCAATGTGATTTGAGTTGTTAACCTTGATCTCTGTTCTGAATTTCAGAGCTGTGTTTTTTTGAGCGAAAGTTAGTGTGTTCAGGCAAGCCACAATTGCGAACAGGAGAAAAGATTTATTCATTTTTAAATAAGAAATAGATTGATAAAAGGAAATAGCAAACTTATAGCAAAACTATCAAAAAGATCTGAACTATATCAAAAAGAATTAAGGCAGTGAAAGCCTTTCAGCACATATAGGTATAACTATTAAGGAATTGGGTGTTCTAAATAATCATTCCATTCTTCGATCGTCATACCAATATCGGTCAACCAATTTGAAAGAGATATTAATTCATCGTCGCTCGCATTCTTATTATCACAAATAAACATCTCGGTTGTCATGTAAACAAGATCTTGCATATTACTTTTAGTGAGTGATTTTAGATCTTCAATAGTCTGTTCCCTGCCACCTATTGAAATATAAGCAAGGTATTGATCACCCGTTATGCCAAATTCTTTATAATAAAAACTGATATATGCCTTTCGTATCGGACTATCTCCTTTTTTTTTATCGCTTACAGCAATGACACTCATAAAATTAATGACTGCTAACTTTTGATTTATTGTTAGATCTTCAATACCATATGAATTAAAATCAAAGTCTTCTATTTCTTTTTTCTTGGTCATTCCCCATCAGATTTAAAGTGATACAAATCAAAACACTTTCAAATTTATAGCTTTCAAATATACTCTTAAATTGGCAAATATGTCCATCATTCTAAATGGATTTATTTGTCATGGTTTTTATTTTTTAAATACCTGAATCTCCCACTAAAGAGACAAAAAAAGATAAAGAATTCTATGAAAAATAAATTTTAACATAAAAGTTGGTTTTGTTAAATTAGTATGTATTTTAGTCCACTTTTTCATGAGAAGAAACATGCATGAATCTTCTTATAAAAACAAAATTATTTTAACCCTTATAAATTTTTTAACCCAACTAAATCGCATTCTATGAGTAACCTAAGTAATGTCTTGATTAACCCTGTCGACGATTTTATGGCTCACATTATTGCTAAAAATCCGGGAGAAGTTGAATTTCATCAGGCAGTTAGAGAAGTAGCAGAATCACTGTTACCATTTATTGAAGCAAATCCACATTATAAACATGCAAAAATTCTGGAACGGATAGCCGAACCGGATAGAATTATCACGTTCCGGGTTGCATGGATTGATGATCAGGGAGAGGTACAGATAAATCGGGGATACCGTATTCAGATGAACAATGCAATTGGCCCTTATAAAGGCGGCTTGCGTTTTCATCCTTCTGTAAATTTAAGTATTCTAAAGTTTTTGGCCTTCGAACAAGTGTTCAAAAACAGCTTGACTACACTGCCTATGGGCGGTGGTAAGGGTGGATCAGATTTTGATCCTCATGCTAAATCCGATCGCGAAGTAATGAGCTTCTGTCAGAGCTTTATGACAGAACTCGCAAAACACATTGGTGCCGATACAGATGTACCAGCCGGTGATATCGGAGTAGGTGGTCGCGAAATAGGTTACCTGTTTGGACAATACAAACGCTTAAGGAATGAATTTACAGGTGTACTCACCGGTAAATCACTAGAATGGGGCGGCAGTCTCATACGCCCTGAAGCAACAGGATATGGCCAGGTATATTTTGCTGAAGAAATGCTTAAAACCAGAGGTGACAGCATTAAAGGCAAAATCATCACTGTTTCAGGATCAGGTAATGTAGCCCAGTATGCAGCTGAAAAAGCTACACAATTGGGTGGTAAAGTTGTGACAATGTCAGATTCAGGCGGATTTATCTATGATCCAGCCGGAATTGATCATGACAAACTCGAGTACATCAAATGGCTCAAGAACTATCAAAGAGGTCGTATCAGTGAGTATGCCAAGAAATACAAATGCGAATATTTTGAGGGAAAATCAACACCATGGGATGTTCCTAGCCAGGTTGCTTTACCATCAGCTACCCAGAATGAAATCAGTGAAGCCGATGCTAAGTTATTGGTTAAAAATGGTTGCTTCTGCGTTTCCGAAGGTGCCAACATGCCATCAACGATCGATGCCATTAATGTATTTCTGGATGCCAAGATTCTCTTTGGTCCCGGAAAAGCTGCAAATGCAGGTGGTGTATCAACTTCCGGATTAGAAATGAGCCAGAATTCTATGCGTCTCTCATGGACCCGCGAAGAAGTAGATCAAAGACTGCACACTATCATGCAAAACATTCATCAACAATGTATTCAGCATGGTAAAGAGAGTGATGGTTTTGTCAACTACGTTAAGGGCGCCAATATTGCCGGCTTTATCAAAGTTGCAAATGCAATGATCAGCCAGGGAATCATGTAATATTCTTTTAATATCTTTTTAATTAAAGCCCTGCAAATTATTTGTGGGGCTTTTTTGATAAAGTTTCCTAATTTTGAATTCTGGGACATAAGGACTACCGACTTGAACAGATTTGTAATCTGTTCAAGTATAAGCAATGCGTATTCTACATACTGTTGCAGATTTCAAATATGCAACAGTCTTGATACTTTGCGAAGTCTCAAATTAAAAACTACAATTATGAAACTTACTAAAAGATCATTCTTTCTTTACATTCTTTTATTCATTTTCTCATTTGGATGTACAGTTAAGAAACTTGCAACCAGAACTCCCAAATCAGATGACTTTGTCAAAGGAGCTGATATTGGCTGGCTTCCTCAAATGGAAGCAACAGGATATAAGTTTTATGACGAAAAAGGAGTCGAACAGGATTGCTTTAAAATCTTAAAAGATCGTGGCATCAACACCATCCGCTTAAGAACCTTTGTTAATCCTTCTAATAATAAAGCCAGTGGACATTGCAGTAAAGATGAAACAGTAGCAATGGCAGTCCGTGCTCAGAAATGGGGAATGCGGGTAATGATTGACTTCCATTACAGCGACAGTTGGGCTGATCCCGGCAAGCAAAGAAAACCTGCAGCATGGGAAGGACATGACTTTCCTCAGCTATTGAAAGATGTGTACGACTATACCCTCGATGTGATGTCTGCTTTAAAAACAGCAGGAGTTACCCCCGGTTGGGTTCAGGTTGGAAACGAGATCCCCGGTGGCATGATCTATCCCGAGGGCAAAACTTCGAACTGGCCTCAACTGGCACAACTGATTAATCAGGGATATGATGCAATAAAGAAAATTAGTCCCACTTCAAAGGTGATCCTTCATATCGATCAGGGCAACAATAACGAACGTTTTAGGAATTGGTTTGACAATGCAAAAGCAAACAATACAAAATACGACATGATCGGTTTGTCCTATTATCCCTGGTGGTTGAAAGGGAAACCGGACTATACCTTAAATATTGACGATCTAAGCAAAAACATGAATGACATGGCTTCACGGTATGGCAAAGAAGTCATGGTTGTCGAAGTTGGCGGTGAAGATGTCAAGGCACAAAACACTTACGATATGTTGGTGGCTGTTCAGCAAAAGGTGAAAGCAGTTCCAAACGGCATGGGAAAGGGAGTGATCTATTGGGAGCCCGAAGGAGCAAAAAGCTGGAGTGGTTATGCGTTGAGTGCATGGGGAAGTGATGGAAAACCCACAATGGCATTGGATGCTTTCCGGGATAAATAACTTTAATGCCCTTTTCCCTGATAAACATTTTAAGCAAGTTACTTCTTATCCGTTCGTGTTTTAATAAGATAATATTATGAAGACCTTTAGAAACTCCCTGTTAACCGGTTTAATATTGGTTGGCCTATTTACTGTAACCAGTTTTGGACAAACATCAATAAGAAACAGGATTAATATTGACGAAAACTGGAAGTTCAGTTTTGGAAATGCATCAGATCCGGTTAAAGATTTCAATTACAGTGTTGCAACTATATTTGCCAAGTCAGGTGGGGCTATGAATACAGCCATCGACCCAAAGTTTAAAGACAAGGATTGGCGCACATTGGATCTTCCGCATGATTGGGCAGTCGAATTGCCTTTTGTCAATTCTAAATCTTTTGATGTGATTTCACATGGTTTTAAACCGGTAGGTGGTTCTTACCAGGAAACGAACATTGGCTGGTATCGCAAACATATTTCAATATTAAGAGCCGATTCAGGTCAAAGGTTTCAACTCCAGTTTGATGGAATCTTCCGTGATGCCAAAATCTGGATCAATGGATTTTATCTTGGCAATAACCTAAGTGGATATACAGGGGCATCCTATGATTTAACTGATTTCCTGAAATATGGCGAGGATAATGTCATAGTGGTTCGAGTCGATGCCACGCAGTACGAGGGCTGGTTTTATGAAGGAGCAGGTATCTACAGACATGTCTGGTTAAACAAATATGACAACCTTCATTTTGCAAATGGAGGTGTTTTTGTTCATGCTATAGTTCAGGATAAAAATGCAATTGTAACAATAGAAACAACTTCAGAGAATCAAAATCCAAAGGCTTTAAACTGTACAACCTATGCTTATATAACCGATCGCAATGGGAAAATTCTAGGTCAGACAAAAGAACAACCGCTTTCATTATCCATGAATGGTAAAGCTACTGTCAAACAAAATATAACACTCTCTAATCCAAGATTATGGGGAATCGAAGATCCCTATTTATATCGGGTAGTTACTGTTCTAAAGTCCGGAAACAAGATCATTGATATTGTCAAACAAAGATTTGGAATCCGTACGCTTCGTTTTGATGCCACTGAAGGATTCTTTCTAAATGGAAAACATCTTAAAATCCAGGGAACAAATAATCATCAGGATCATGCCGGAGTCGGAAGCGCCCTGCCTGATTATCTTCAATATTATAGAATCAGTCTTTTAAAGAACATGGGTGTAAATGCATGCCGCACGAGTCATAATGCACCTACTCCTGAATTCCTCGATGCCTGTGACAGTCTGGGAATGCTTGTCTTAGACGAAAACCGTTTACTCAATAGCAGTCCCGAGTATTTAGGTCAACTGGAAAAATTGATCCTTCGCGACAGAAACCATCCATCCGTGTTCATGTGGTCTATTGGAAATGAAGAAGGGTGGATCCAAACAACCGGCATAGGCAATAGAATTGCCCAAACATTACTTGTCAGACAAAAAGAATTAGATCCTACCAGGACCAGTACGTATGCTGCTGATGTTGCAAATATCTTTAAAGGCGTGAATGAAGTGATTCCGGTCCGTGGATTCAATTACCGGCAATTCGGTGTAGCAGATTATCACAAAGATCATCCCACACAACCAATTATTGGAACTGAGATGGGAAGCACCGTTACGACCAGGGGCATTTACACTGTGGATACAGTAAAAGGATATCTCCCCGATCAGGATATTACAGCTCCATGGTGGGCAAGTCTTGCTGAGACATGGTGGACACTGGCAGCTGTAAACCCATACTGGATGGGTGGATTTGTCTGGACAGGATTTGACTATCGTGGCGAGCCGACGCCTTATAGCTGGCCAAATGTAAACTCCCATTTCGGCATCATGGATGTCTGTGGATTCCCAAAAAACATCTATTATTACTATCAGTCATGGTGGACAGATAAAGACGTCCTGCATATTTCACCACATTGGAACTGGGCCAATAAAATAGGTCAACCTATCGATGTGTGGGTCAATACCAATGCCGATAATGTCGAATTGTTTCTGAATGGGAAGAGTCTCGGTAAGAAAGATATGCACCGAAACAGTCACCTGAACTGGAAGGTCAACTATGAACCGGGAACGCTTGAAGCGATAGCCTATAAAAAAGGAAGAAAACTCACTTCAAAAGTAGAGACCACAGGCATCCCAACAGAAGTGGTGCTAACTCCCTATAAGACAACCATCCTTGCCGACGGAAAAGATGTTGCAGTCATCAACATCAGTGCAGTTGACAAGAATGGATTCGAAGTGCCTGATGCAAACAACCTGATAACATTTAGCCTGACTGGTGATGGAAAAATCATCGGTGTAGGCAATGGCGACCCCAGCTGTCACGAACCCGATAAATGTGAAGAGGGCAAATGGCAACGAAGCCTCTTTAATGGAAAATGTCAGATTCTCATACAATCAACAAAGAAAGGTGGAGCCATTAAATTTGAAGCAAATTCTGTTGGTCTGTTCAAAGGCTCAACAGACATTATCACTGTACCTCCTGCCAATACAGCTATTGTAAACATCGATAAAAACTATGAATTAAAAGGAGAGGCCGCGCTTTCAAGAGCAGCAACGAAGATGGTTGGCGCCGATATTTCTGCATTGCCACAACTCGAAGCCCGTGGGATGAAGTTTTCAGACAAAGGCGTTGACAAAGATCCTTTGCTGATCATGAAAGAACATGGATTCAATTACATCCGTCTTCGTTTATTCAACGACCCTGCTGGCAATGGTGGCTATTCACCTGGCAAAGGCTTTTGCGATCTTGAGCATACCAAACAAATGGCCAAAAGGATTAAAGCAGCAGGCATGAAGTTTTTGTTGGATTTCCATTACAGTGATACCTGGGCTGACCCCGGAAAACAATTTAAACCCACAGCATGGAAAAATCTATCTTTCACTGAATTGAAAAAAGCGCTCTATGATTTCACCAAAAAATCCATGCAGGAATTAAAAGACCAGGGAACAACTCCCGATATGGTTCAGATTGGCAATGAGATCAACCACGGACTGCTTTGGCCCGAAGGAAGCATCAGTCATCCCGACAGTCTTGCACAACTGATTTCAGCAGGTGTAGCAGCTGTCAAGGCAGTTGATCCGTCAGTTGTCATCATGTTGCATGTTGCGTTGGGTGGACAGAATGCCGAATCTGTTTTCTTTGTTGATCAGATGCTTGCCCGTCAGGTTCATTTCGACATTCTGGGCTTGTCGTATTATCCCAAATGGCATGGCACATTAGACGATCTGCGCGACAACATCAGTGATCTCGTGCGAAGGTACAACAAGGATATTGATGTTGTTGAATATTCAGCCCGGAAGAAAGAGGTCAACAAACTGGCTTTCGAAGCGCCCGGTGGAAAAGGAAAAGGTGCATGCATCTGGGAACCGCTTAGCACATGGGAAAAGATCTTTGACAACACCGGAAAATCAAATGACCTCCTGTTAATGTATGATGAGATCAGTGGACAATTCATTAAGAACAAAGGTTCTATTGTACGATAATGTTGGAGCTGTAGGAAGGGCTTGTGGCTTCAGGGCAGAATCACGGAAAATGTAGGGGCCGCCCTTGTGGCCGCCCACGAGTAATGAAGATTTTAAAACCCAAAATATTTAATCCCAAACATGAAAAAAACATATTTCTTTTTGATTAGCTTTTTTGTTTTAGCCATTGTTTCTTCAAATTCCTTCAGTGCCACTCCCCTACCCAGGCAACGATTACTTATGGACTTTGGCTGGAAGTTTTCACAAACCGATACCCTTGGCGCCAATAAAGCAGCATTCAATGACAACAAATGGCGGACACTCAATCTGCCTCATGACTGGAGCATAGAAAACGAATTTAAAGCCGATGCCCCGACAGGTGGTGGCGGAGGATATCTTCCAACAGGTATTGGCTGGTACCGCAAACATTTCAAGGTTTCAAACCCAACCGGAAAGAACCTGTCAATCGAGTTTGAAGGAGTCTATCAAAACAGCGACGTCTGGCTCAACGGTCATCTCCTGGGGCATTATCCCAACGGCTACATGACCTTCTATTATGACCTGACACCGTTCATCAAAAAGGGAGAAAACATCGTTACGGTCAAGGTGAACAACTCGCTTCAACCAAACTCCAGGTGGTATTCCGGGTCAGGGATCTATCGGCATGTATGGCTCAATATCACCGAACCTGTACACATTGCACAGTGGGGAACTTACATTACAACGCCAAAGGCAGATTCCGCATCGGCTTTGGTTTACATTAAAACACAAGTTGAGAACAACAATAAGATTGCAAAAAATGTCGTGTTACGTTCGGTTGTATTAGATCCCAAAGGCGTTGAAGTTGGAAAGACAGAAACCCCGCTGGTCATAGAACCCAATAACTACACAGAATCAGGACAAACAATCACACTGACACTCCCCAAACTCTGGTCTTTGGAAACACCCAACATGTACACTTTACATTCAGTTATCGTTGAAAATGGAAAAACATCAGATGTTCAAAACAGTTCATTTGGCATCAGAGACATCAAATACGATGTCAACAAAGGCTTTCTTTTAAATGGGAAACAAGTCAAGATGAACGGTGTTTGCCTGCATCACGATGCCGGGAGTGTTGGTTCAGCAGTACCAATAGCCATGTGGATACGCAGACTGCAGACACTTAAAGCGATGGGTTGCAATGCCATCCGCACATCCCACAATCCTGTTGCCCCCGAATTCCTTGATCTCTGCGACAGGATGGGTTTTCTGGTTCAAAACGAAATCTTTGATGTATGGGAAAGTGGTAAGGTAAAATATGATTACCATCTCTACTTCGACAAATGGTCGCAAAAAGACCTGGTCGGATTCATTCACCGCGACCGCAATCATCCGTCTGTAGTGTTGTGGAGTGCCGGCAACGAGATTGGAGAACAACGACAACCCAAGGGCTATGAAGTACTCAGGCCATTGATTGAGACCTTTCATCGCGAAGATCCAACCCGCCCTGTAACAACCGGCAACGATAATATTGCAGCAGATGGAGGTGCAGCCACATTGCCTTTCCTGAATATGCTTGATATCGAAGGCTACAATTATGTAGACCGGTGGCACGAACGCCGCGAGTTGTTTTATAGCATCGACCGTAAAGATCATCCCGAGTGGAAGATGGTAGGGACCGAAAGTGTCAGCATTTCCGGAGTACGTGGAAGTTATGTTTCACCTTTTGATTCTTTGAATGTCAGACCAGCCAATATGCCCGGAGTGATCAGGGCAGAACAACTCTGGAAATTTGTTTCCAGTCACGATTATGTCATTGGCGACTTCATGTGGACGGGAATTGATTACCTGGGTGAATCCAGATGGCCGGGTAAGAATGCCGGATCGGGAGTCATCGATCTATGTGGATTCCCAAAAGATGCCTACTATTTCTATCAAAGCCAGTGGACTTCAAAACCCGTGGTTCATGTCTCGCCGCATTGGAACTGGAAAGGGCGCGAGGGCAAGATCATTCCGGTATTGGTCTATACCAATTGTGAGAGTGTGGAACTTTTTCTGAATGGTAAATCTTTTGGAGTAAAAGCTTTAGAATTTCCACGACAGGGAAACTCAGGAGGATGGAACAAATACGACAAACCACAAATCAATATCACAACAGGTGATCTACACCTGAGCTGGGATGTGCCTTACGAGGCCGGAACACTAAAAGCTGTGGGTATGAAAGGCGGCAAGGTCGTCATGGAAGAGGTGATCCGCACAACGGGAACACCAGCATCAATCAGGTTATCAGTAGATCGCAACGACCTCACTGCAGATAACGATGATGTTGCACACGTAAAAGTTGAGGTGTTGGATGAGGCCGGAAATGTCGTGCCCAATGCAGCCAACAACGTTCAGTTAACCGTAACCGGAGCCGGCAACCTGATTGGTTTCGACAATGGCAACCCTGTAGATCACACCTCAATGAAGAGCAGTCAACGCAATGTATTCAATGGTTTGGCGCTTGGAATCGTTCAATCAACATTCACCAGGGGAAACATCAAAATCACTGCTACCTCTCCCACCCTCAAAACTGCTACTGTTGAAATCACTACCCATGAAAACACTAACCCAATATCGTTAGTCGAAAATTAATTTGAAGAAATGGGGTCAGGCAAAATTAATTCCTAATCTGAAATTAATTGTGCCTGAACCCATTTATCTCTAGATTATGAAATAAATTCTTGGTGAAACCATTTATCTTGACCCCATTTATCTCGGTTTATCATATGGATTTTTACGTGTCACT
>JGI24140J50213_10000225_pt1 | contig 26890 bp, 23 predicted proteins | sample BarGraIncu00222A_FD_50213 | JGI IMG/M metagenome (IMG submission 50213)
CGGACGCCGCCGCTGCCGGCGCCGACGATGAAGAGGTCGAAGGACTGCGCCGTCATTCGCGAAGCCCGGCGCCGCGCGCGCAGCGCATCAGCCGATCGCCTTGCGCAACAGCTCCTCGACCAGCGCGTTGACGCCGCCGGGATGCGCAGCGCTGCGCTCGCGCAGCAGCGCCGCGAGGTCCGACGGCAGCTTGCAGGCGAAGGGCACGAGGCCGGCGGCGGCATCGCGGCGGCGCTGTTCGCGCCGGTCGACGTGCTCGGCGGCGCCCTGCGCGAAGCGGCCGGGAACGCCGGCCCCCTTCATCTGTCCGCCGAGCTTCTTGCCCTGGAGCTTGTCGAGATCGGATTTCTTCATGCTCATGATCGATGCTGGTAGTGCGCGCCCGCCCCGATTGTCGCGCGCTGTGGCAGAGTCGGGCGATGGCTCTCAAGGCGACCGTTTGCAAAGCCACGCTGCAGATCGCCGACATCGACCGCGGCGTCTACGCCGACCACCAGCTGACGCTGGCGCGGCACCCGTCGGAAAACGACGAGCGCATGATGATGCGGCTGCTCGCCTTTGCCCTCAACGTCCCTGCCGACGCGCGCGGCGGCACGCTCGAGATCGCCAAGGGCATGTGGGAGCCCGAAGAGCCCGAGCTGTGGGAGCGTGACCTGACCGGCCGCATCCTGCACTGGATCGAAGTCGGCCAGCCCGAGGAGCGACGCCTGGTCAAGGCGAGCGGTCGCGCCGACCGTGTCAGCGTCTACGCCTTCAGCCACGCCGCCAGCGCCTGGTGGGCGGGCCTCGGCGGCCGCGTCCGGCGCGCCGGCAACGTCGAGGCCTGGCGCGTTCCCGCCGAGCAAAGCCGCGAGCTCGCCACGCTCGCGGCCCGCGGCATGCAACTGCAACTGAACCGGCACGACGGCGTCGTTTCGATCGCCGACGCCACCCGATCGGTGCAGGTCGTTCCCGAACGATTGCTCTGAGAACGAGTCGAGTATCGAAATGACTCACGCCACCGCCGACGAAGCCCGCGCCGTCCTCGATTTCTGGTTCGGCGAAGCCGGCTGCGAAGCGTTCGGGACGCAGCGCAAGGCATGGTTCGCAAAGGATGCGGCGTTCGACCGCCTGGTCGCCGAGCGCTTCGGTGCGCAGATCGAGCGCGCCCTGCGCGGTGAGCTCGAGGCATGGGCCGCCGCCGCGCCGGGCGCCCTGGCGCGCATCCTCCTCCTCGATCAGTTCACGCGCAACGCCTTTCGCGGCGACAGGCGCGCCTTCGCCGGCGACGCGCAGGCGCTCGCCGCGGCAAGCGCGATGGTCGGCTCGCACCTCGACGAGGAGTTGCCGCCATTCATGCGCGCCTTCGTCTACATGCCGTTCGAGCACGCCGAGGGGCTGGCGATGCAGGACGAAGCGGTGCGACTCTTCATGCGCCTCGCCGCGGCTTCACCCGAGCTCCGGAACATGCTCGAGTACGCCCGTCGGCATCGCGCGGTTATCGCGCGTTTCGGGCGCTTCCCGCATCGCAATGCAATCCTCGGTCGCCTGTCGACGGCCGATGAGCTCGACTATCTGGAGCAGCCGGGCTCGACCTTCTGATCCCGGCGTGCGCCAATGCGCTAGCGGTGATCGTGGTTGCGGTCGTAGTCGTCGCGATGCGTCCAGGCGCCGCGATTGAAACGCCAGCGGTCGTTGTCCTGAACCCAGGTCGGCTGCGTATAGACGTATCCCCGACGCTCGCGCACCCAGTTGCCGGCGACCCAGTGGTGACGGTTGCCGCGCCAATTCCAATAGCCGGGCGTCCAGAGGTAGCCGGGGCGAGCAGCGGGCACGGCCTCGAAGCGCGATGCCGGCGGCCCGACGTTGACGTAGACCTGCGCGGCCGCAGCCGAGAAGGTTGCCGACGCAGCGGCGATCACCGCCAGCGAGACGAGTCTTGCAATCATGGTTGTTCTCCGATGGAAGACGTGAACCATGAATATCGTCAGAATCGCGGCGCGCGGACATCGGAATGCATCGTGCGCTCGTGTCGGTGTCGTCCTTCATGGCACGTCGTCCGACGCGCCGCAGTTCCTCCCGCTCGAAGCTCGGTTTCCCTCTTTTCAGCACGGCATGACCTATTCACCCTTCCTCGCCCGGCGCGCCGCACGCCGTCTCGTCGCCTGCGCCGCGGTCGCGGCCGCGCTGGCCTGCACCCTTGCCTTGCCCGCCGCTCGAGCGGCAGACCCGATGACCGACGATCCCTACCTCTGGCTCGAAGACGTGAGCGGCGCGCGCGCGCTCGACTGGGCGCGCACGCGCAACGCCGAGACGCAGCGCGCCCTCGAGTCGCGCCCCGACTACGCGGCGACGTACGACAAGCTGCTCGCGATCTACAACTCGCGCGACCGCATTCCGAACGTGACGCGGCGCGGCGAGTGGCTGTACAACTTCTGGCAGGACGAAGAGCACAAGCGCGGCATCGTCCGGCGCGCCCGGCTCGCCGACTACCGCAAGACCGACGTCCCCTGGGAAACCGTCATCGATCTCGATGCGCTCGGCGCCGCCGAGCACGAGAACTGGACCTGGCACGGCATGCAGTGCCTCGGCCCGAGCCAGCGCCTGTGCCTCGTCTCGCTGTCGCGCGGCGGCGCCGACGCCAGCGTCGTGCGCGAGTTCGACAGCGTCCTCAAGCAATTCGTCGAAGCGGGATTCACGCTCCCGGAGGCGAAATCGGACGTCACCTGGATCGACGCCGATACGCTCTACGTTTCGACTGATTTCGGCCCCGGGACGCTGACCGATTCAGGCTATCCGCGCATCGTCAAGCGCTGGCGCCGCGGCACGCCGCTTTCCGCGGCGGTGACGATGTTCGAAGGCAGGACGAGCGACGTCGCGGCCGAGGTGACGGTCGACCGCACGCCCGGCTTCGAGCGGACGATCTTCCGCCGCGCCGTCGATTTCTGGAACAGCAAGCGATTCCTGCTGCAAGGCGACAAGCTCGTCGCCCTCGACGTCCCCGACGATGCGCGGATCGACTTCATGCGCGACACGATGCTCATCGAGCTGAGAAGCGCGCTGAAGATCGGCGCTGCGACCTACCCCGCCGGCTCGCTCCTCGCGAGCGACGCCGACGCCTGGCTCGCCGGCCGGCGCAAGGTCAGGCAGCTCTTCGCGCCGACCGCGACCCGATCGCTGGCCGGCTGGACGCAGACGCGCGACTACCTGCTGCTCGACGTGCTCGACAACGTCGCGAGCCGGCTCGAGGAATGGAAGAAGAAAGGATCGCGCTTCACGCGCCGCGAGGTCGAGGCGCCGTTTCCCGGATCGATCGGCATCGCCCCGCTCTACGACCCCGAGCTCGACGGCGTTCCCGCGGAAAAGGGCCGGCCTGCGGTACCCGCCAGCTCCGACGGCACGCTCGCCGAGCGCTACTGGTTCACGTACGTCGACTTCCTGACCGCCGATTCGCTCGCCCTCGCGACCGCCGGCAGCGATGCGCGCGAGACGCTGAAGCGACGGCCGGCGCTGTTCGATGCGAGCGGATTGCACGTCGAACAGTTCTTCGCCGTATCGAAGGACGGCACGCGCGTTCCCTACTTCGTCGTCTGGCCGCGCGGCCTGAGCGCGGCCCACCCCGGCACCGGCAACACACCGACGCTGCTCTACGGCTACGGCGGCTTCGAGAACTCGATGAATCCGTTCTACTCGGGCGCCTACGGGGCCGAATGGTTCACCAAGGGCGGCATCTTCGTTCTCGCCAACATCCGCGGCGGCGGCGAGTTCGGCCCGGCCTGGCACCAGGCAGCGATCAAGGCGAACAAGCAGAAGAGCTACGACGACTTCATCGCGGTAGCCGTTGACCTGATCGCGCGCAAGTTCACGAATCCGCGCCATCTCGGCATCGAAGGCGGCAGCAACGGAGGGTTGCTCGTCGGCGCCGTGATGCTGCAGCGCCCCGACCTCTTCAACGCCGTCGTCTGCCAGGCACCGCTGCTAGACATGAAGCGCTACAGCAAGCTGCTTGCCGGCGCATCGTGGATCGGCGAGTACGGCGACCCCGACGACCCCGCCGACTGGGCCGCGATCTCGCGCTACAGCCCGTACCAGAACGTCAAGGCTGGAGTGAAATATCCGCCCGTGCTGTTCACGACCTCGACGCGCGACGATCGCGTCCACCCCGGCCACGCACGCAAGATGGAAGCACGCATGCTCGAGAACGGCCAGGACGCGCTCTACTACGAGAACATCGAAGGCGGCCACGCCGGCGCCGCCGACAACGAGCAGCGGGCGCATGTCGCGGCGCTGACCTTCGTCTATCTGCGCCGCCAGCTCGGACCGTAGGCCCGGGAGGCCGACGCTAGGGTGCTGTCCTGCCCGAATCTGCGGGACGGTGTACCGCGCCCGGCCGGCGCATGACGAGCGCGACGACGACCGCGCTCGCCGCCAGCCAACCCACTACCGGCCACCAGGCGAGCACTTGGCTCAGCCCCGGCGCCTTCGGCCAGCCGGCAGCGACGCTGGCCATCCGCGCGAGCGTGGCCAGGGCAAACACCGACGAGATCGCTCCAGCGAAGGCACCGGCATGGCCGACGCCGCCGCGCACCAGCGCCCAGGCGAACGCGGCGATGATGACTCCCGCCCACGCCGCCCCGGCGATGAACTGTGTGGCGACCAGCGTGCTCAGGTTCGGCGCGGCCGTCGCCGAGCCCGCGGCCGCTGCGGCGATGAGCGCGGCGATGCCCATGACTCGTGCCGGCGGCCAGCGCCTGGCCGCCAGCGACAGCGGCAGCATGCCGATGTTGAAGCCGATCCAGAACACCGGCGAGAGCATCGGCAACTGGGCCTGAGGCGCCTGACGCAGATAGAGCGGCGCGCTGTCGATGAAGACGTGGACCTGGAACGCGAGCGCGGCGAGCAGAGCTGCCGCCAGGACGACCGGCGCCGGGCCCGCTGCCGCTTCGAGCTGCGCGGCCGGTGCGAGGGGCGTGGCAGGCCGCGCTGTCGCAGCGCGCGCGAGGCCGCGCTCGGCGGCGACGAGGCCGAGCGTGACGAGGGCGAGCGCCGCGCTCGAGAGCGCGAAGGGAATGCGCGGATCGATCCCGCGCAAGGTCAGACCGAGATAGGGCGCGCTTGCGTTGGCCACCCCGAGCCCGAGCAGCGACAGCGCGATCAGGATCGGCTGGCTCGGCTTGGCCGCATGCTTGCCGACCAGCGCGAGCGGCGGCGCGCGCAGGGCCGACGAGGTGACCGCCCAGAGCATCGTCAGGGCGATGAATAGCGTCGGCGATCCGCCGGGCGCGACATAGGGAAGCGCGAGGAAGGCGGCGCACGACACGAGCGTCGCCGCGAGCACCGCGTAGCCGACCCGGCCGATCGTGCGCGCGACCCGATCGGCGGCGACTCCGCTCGCGTAGTCGGCGAAGACGAAGACCAGTTGATCGGCCATCAGGATCCACGCCACGGCGCCCTTGCCGATCCCGGCCTGCGCCGCGAGCTGCGGCAGGTACAGGACGTAGACGATCCAGGTCGCGGCGAAGAAGAACTGGACGACGCCGAGATAGAGGCCGATCGTTGGCATGGCCCGCGATTGTGGCTCCGGCCCGGCGCTACGCGCCTTCACGTCGCTACGCGACATGAGCCTCGCCGCAACCACTGCCCGTGCTCCGCACGATCAGTGGTTGTCCTTCGGAACGAACGCGCCGCGACACCCGACCAGGAAGTCGAGGTCGGCGCCCTGGTCGGCCTGCAGCACGTGGTCGATGTAGAGCTTCCAGTAGCCGCTTGCGAGCGGCGGCTCGGGTGCTCTCCAGCCTTCCATCCGGCGGGCCAGCTCGACGTCGCTGATGTCGAGGTGAAGACGGCGCTTGGGCACGTCGAGCTCGATGAAGTCGCCGGTTCGCACTGCCGCGAGCGGACCGCCGGCGGCCGCCTCCGGCGCGGTGTGCAGCACGACGGTGCCGTACGCCGTGCCGCTCATGCGCGCGTCGCTGATCCGNACCATGTCGGTGATGCCCTTCTTGAGCACCTTCGGCGGCAGCGGCATGTTGCCGACCTCGGCCATTCCCGGGTAGCCCTTGGGACCGCAATTGCGCAGCACCATGACGCAGCTCTCGTCGATCTCGAGGCTGTCGTCGTCGATCCGCGAATGGAAGTCGTCGCTGTCCTCGAACACGACGGCGCGGCCGCGATGCACCATCAGCGCCGGCGTCGCCGCGCTCGGCTTGATGATCGCGCCGCGCGGCGCCAGGTTGCCGCGCAGAACGGCGATTCCGGCATTCGCCTTGAACGGCGTCGCGAACGGCTTGATCACTTCGGTGTTGAAGTTTTCCGCGCCGCCGATGTTCTCGCCGACGGTCTTGCCGTTGGCCGTGACCGCGCCGAGATGGAGCAGCGCCGCGATCTCCTTCATCACGACGGGCAAGCCGCCGGCATAGCAGAAGTCCTCCATCAGATGCGTACCCGAAGGCTGCAGGTTGACCAGGCAGGGCAGCTCGCTCGCCAGGCGGTCGAAGTCGTCGATGCCGAGCTTCACGCCGATCCGCCCGGCGATCGCGATCAGGTGGATCACAGCATTGGTCGATCCGCCGATCGCGGCGAGCGTGCGGATCGCGTTCTCGAAGGCCTCGCGGGTCAGGATGTCTCCGATCGTCTGGTCCTCGTGGACCATGTCGACGATGCGCCGCCCGGCCATCCGGGCAATCACGTTGCGCCGGCCATCGACGGCCGGGTAGGCGGCGTTGCCCGGCAGGCCCAGGCCGAGGGCTTCGACCATGCTCGCCATCGTGCTCGCCGTTCCCATCGTCATGCAGTGGCCGTGGCTGCGGTGCATGCAGCTCTCGGCGTCGAAGAACTGCGCGAGCTCGAGCGTTCCGGCGCGCACCTGCTCGCTCATGCTCCACACGCCGGTCCCCGAGCCCAGCTCCTGGCCGCGCCACTTGCCATTGAGCATCGGGCCGCCGGAAACGCCGATCGTCGGGAGGTTGGCGCTGGCCGCGCCCATCACGAGCGAAGGCGTCGTCTTGTCGCAGCCCATGAGCAGGACGACGCCGTCGACCGGATTGCCGCGGATCGACTCCTCGACGTCCATGCTCGCGAGGTTGCGGTAGAGCATCGCCGTCGGCCGCAGCAGCGTCTCGCCGAGCGACATCACGGGAAACTCGAGGGGAAAGCCGCCGGCTTCGTGGACGCCGATCTTCACCTGTTCGGCGAGGCCGCGGAAGTGCGAGTTGCACGGGGTCAGCTCGCTGTAGGTGTTGCAGATGCCGATCACCGGCCGGCCGTCGAACTGGTCGTGCGGCACGCCCCTGGCCTTGACCCAGCTGCGGTAGGCGAAGCCGTCGCGATCCTGCCGGCCGAACCACTGCTGGCTGCGCAGCGCGCCGGGCTTCTTGCGCGGCTTCTTCTTCGCGTCACTCATGCGGATCCCCGATTCCTATTCCTTGACCGAGCCGGTCAGGCCCGAGACGTAGTACTCGACGAAGAACGAATAGATGAACGCCACAGGGAGCGATCCGAGCAGGGCTCCGGCCATCAGCGAGCCCCAATGGTAGATGTCCCCCTCGACGAGCTCGGTGACGACGCCGACCGGCACCGTCTTGATCTCCGACGACGAGACGAAGGTGAGCGCGTAGATGAACTCGTTCCACGACAGCGTGAAGGCGAAGATGCCGGCCGAGATCAGCCCCGGCACCGCGAGCGGCAGGACGATCTTGGTGAGGATCTGCCAGCGGCTCGCCCCGTCGATCAGGGCGCACTCCTCGAGCTCGTAGGGAATCGAGCGGAAGTAGCCCATCAGCAGCCAGGTGGAAAACGGGATCAGGAAGGTCGGATACGTGAGGATCAGCGCCCAGCGCGTGTCGAACAGGCCGAGCTCGAAGACGATCGCCGAAAGCGGGATGAAGAGGATCGAGGGCGGAACCAGGTAGGCGAGGAAGATCGACAGGCCGATCTGCTTGGCGCCGGTGAAGCGCAGCCGCTCGATCGCGTAGGCGGCGAACACCGAGCAGACGAGCGAGAAGAAGGTCGCCACCACCGAGACGAGAACCGTGTTCCACATCCATTCGGGGTACGACGTGTCGAAGAGAAGCTTCTTGAAGTGCGCAAGAGTCGGGGCGATGACCCAGAACGGGTTGCCGCTGCGCGACAGCAGCTCGTGGTCGGGCTTCACCGAAGTGATCGCCATCCAGTAGAACGGAAAGAGCAGGACAATCAGGAAGACGACGAGCGGCAGGTAGATCGTCACGAACATGCGCGACGGCGTATCGAGGTAGCTCATGCCGACACTCTCGCCGGCCTGCGGCGAACTCGCCGTCGTTGTCGCGGATGTGCTCATTTGTCCGCCCCGCCCTGCTGCCAGGCGCGCCGCTGCAGCCCGTAGTAGCTGAACATGATCGCGGCGAGCAGGAAAGGCACCATGGCGATCGAGATCGCCGCGCCTTCGCCGAGCGCGCCGCCCGAGATCGCGCGCTGGAACGACAGCGTCGCCATCAGGTGCGTCGCGTTGAGCGGCCCGCCGCGCGTGATGACGTAGATGAGCTGGAAATCGGTGAAGGTGAAGAGCACCGAGAAGGTCATCACGACGGCGATGATCGGCGTGAGCAGCGGCAACGTGACGTAGCGGAACTGCTGCCAGCGCGTCGCCCCGTCGATCGCCGACGCCTCGTAGTACGACGGCGAGATCGTCTGCAGGCCGGCGAGCAGCGTGATCGCGACGAAGGGAACTCCGCGCCAGATGTTGGCCGCGATCACCGACAGCCGGGCGTTCCAGGGGTCGCCGAGGAAATCGATGTAGTTGTCGATCCACCCCATCTTCACCAGCATCCAGCTGATGATCGAGAACTGCGCGTCGTAGATCCACCAGAAGGCAATCGCCGAGAGTGCCGTCGGCACGATGTACGGAAGCAGGATGACGGCGCGAAAGAAGGTCTTGAAGCGGATGTTGCGGTTGAGCAGCGTCGCGAGCCACAGCCCCAGCCCGAACTTGAAGACGCTCGCCACGACTGTGTAGAAGATCGTGTTGAAGAGCGCCAGGCGAGTGACTGCGTCGCCCCACAGGAACTCGTAGTTCTCGAGGCCGATCCAGTGGCCCGTCCGGCCGACCTTGGCGTCGGTGAAGCCGAGCCAGAAGCCCAGGCCGAGCGGATAAGTGAGGAACAGCAGCAGCAGCACCGCCGCGGGCAGCATGAACAGCAGCCCGAGCGCGTTGCGGTTGTTCTGCAGTCGTTCCAGAAGCGTCATCAGGATTTCAGCACTGCGTGGCCCTCACCCCGACCCTCTCCCGCAAGCGGAAGAGGGAGAAGCACGGCTCGCGGATGCGAGCCGGGGCCGAGTTGAGGGACGCGCGAGCGAAGCGAAGCGTGATCCCTCGAACGAGGCCCGATCGTCCGGACGCCCGCGTCCGGATATCAGACCTTGTAGTAACGCTCGGCGCGCTTTTGCGCCCGCTCCGCGGCCTCCTTAGGAGTCTTCGATCCGCTCGCCGCCTCGGCCACCATGTTGGCGACGATGAAGTCGGCGAGCGCGCCCGCCGACGCATAGCCGAGCCGGCCCGCGTAGCCGGCCGGACGCAGGTTCTTGGTCGCGTCGCGATACGGCGTGTTCTTCGGATCCGAGGTCCAGATCGAGTTGCGCTCGTAGGCGCGCAGCGGCTGCGACACGTAGCCACCGCTGCCCTGCAGCCAGGGATCGAACTGGTCGGCCTCCATCATGAAGCGCAGGAACTCCTTGGCCGCCTGCGGATACTTGCTGTACTTCATGATCATCTGGTTGAAGAACAGGTGGTACTCGGTCGGCACGCCGACCGGTCCGATCGGAAACGACGCGTGCTGGATGTCGGCGGCGATCTCCTTGAGCTTCGGGTCGGTCGAGTTCTTCGCCGCGACGTAGATCGAGATGCCGTTGTTGGTGACGCTGATCTGGCCGTCGAGGAAGGCCTTGTTGTTGTTCGGGTCGAGCCAGGACAGGGTGCCGGGAATGAAGGTCGGGTAGAGCTCCTTGGCGTATTCGAGCGCCTTGATCGTCTCCGGGCTGTCGATCGTCACCTTGTCGTTCTTGTCGACGATGGCGCCGCCGAAGGCCCACATGAGCCAATGCGTCCAGCCGCTGTCGCCGGTGGCGTTGCCGAGTGCCATGCCGCCGGGCGTACCCTTGGCGTGGAGCGCCTTGAACAACTTCAGGAAGTCGTCAGTGTTCTTCGGGAAGGCGTCGACGCCGGCGGCCTTCAGCATGCTCTGGCGATAGACCATCATCGAGCCGGCCGAGCCGAGCGGAACGCCCAGCCAGTGCCTGCCGTCGGGGCGCAGGTAGGCCTCGCAGGCCGGGTACCAGCCGCCGTATTTCTTGCCGAGGTAGTCGCACAGGTCGGTGACGTCGAGGAGCTTTTCCGGATAGAGGTTCGCGTCGTCGTTGGTCGACAGGATGATGTCCGGGCCGGCACCGGTGTTCGCCGCCACGGCCGCCTTCGGCCGCACGTCCTCCCAGCCCTCGTTGTCGACACGTACCTCGACGCCGGTCTTGTCGATGAACTTCTTGACGTTGACCATGTAGGCGTCGATGTCGCCCTGCACGAAGCGGCTCCAGCGCAGGACGCGCAGCTTGGCGCCCTTCTCCGGCTTGAAGGCCATCGACTGGGCGTGCGCGAACGGCGTAAAGAGCGCCGTACCGGCGCCCAGGCTCGCTACCGTCGCGACGCCCGCCGAGCCTTCGAGGAAGCGGCGGCGATTGAAAGGGGTGCTGTCGTTCATGTCGTGTCTCCGTTGGGTTTGAAAAGGTCAGGCCGCCAGGCGCTGGCCGCTGTCGGCATCGAACAGATGCGCGCGTTGCAGATCGGGTTGCAGGTGGATGGTGCTGCCAGGTGCAAAATCGTGCCGCTCGCGAAACACCGCCGCCATGTCGGTCGTTCCGTGGCGGCAGGCGACCAGGGTGTCGGCGCCGGTCGGCTCGAGGACGACGACGCGGGTCGGGATGCCGCCCTCGGCGGCGAGAAGCAGGTGCTCGGGCCGCGTGCCGAGGACGACGCTCTGCCCGTCGCTGCCGCCGGCGCGAAGCGGCGCGTCGAGGTGTGTGCCGTCGGCCAGCTCGAGCCGCGCGCCGGACGCGTCGCGCCGCAGCGTCGCCGGAAGGAAGTTCATCGCCGGCGAGCCGATGAAGCCGGCGACGAAAACGTTGACCGGGTGATCGTAGAGATCGAGCGGCGAGCCGATCTGCTCGATGCGGCCGTCCCTCATGACGACGATCCGGTCGCCCATCGTCATCGCCTCGATCTGGTCGTGGGTGACGTAGATCGACGTCGTCTTCAACCGCTGGTGCAGCTCCTTGATCTCGCTGCGCATCGCGACGCGCAGCTTGGCGTCGAGGTTGGAGAGCGGCTCGTCGAAGAGAAAGACCTGCGGGTCGCGGACGATCGCACGGCCCATCGCGACGCGCTGCCGCTGCCCGCCCGAGAGCTGGCGCGGATAGCGATCCATCAGCGCCGACAAGGCGAGGATCTCGGCGGCGCGCGCGACCTTGGCGTCGATCGTCGCCTTGTCGCGCTTGGCCAGCATGAGCGAAAAGGCCAGGTTCTGCCGCACCGTCATGTGCGGATAGAGCGCGTAGTTCTGGAACACCATCGCGATGTCGCGCTCCTTCGGCGGCACGTCGTTGACCCTTCTCGTGCCGATCCGGATCTCGCCGCCGCTGATCTCCTCGAGGCCGGCGATCATGCGCAGCAGCGTCGACTTGCCGCAGCCCGAGGGACCGACGAGGACCGTGAAGGTGCCATCGGCGATCTCGATGTCGATGCCGTGCAGGACAGCGGTCTCGCCGAAGTTCTTTCGTACCGACTGGATCGTGACGCTGGCCATGCTTTCGCGAAAGTTGCGCGCGCACCGCGACGCGCGGCGCGGACTGGAATCGGCGCGTAGGAAGTATCGAGAGCCGATGCCGTCCGCACCATGAGGGCAAACCTATAGGAACCGGGGTTTCGCGCTTCGTATCATCGTCGCGGCATCAGGGCGACCATGAAACTCCTCATCACCGGCGGCGCTGGATTCATCGGCTCACGCCTGGCGCGCACGTTGCTCGCGCGCGGCGAGCTGGCGGGCTCGCGAATCGAGCGCATCGTCCTCGCCGACCAGGTCGCGCCGTCCGCGGAGCTGGCCGGCGACCCGCGCGTCGAGACGCGCGTCGGGCCGCTCGCCGGGCAATGCGAGAGGCTCGGTCGGGAAGGCTTCGACGGCGTCTTTCATCTTGCCTCGGCAGTCAGCGGCGAGTGCGAGGCCGATTTCGATCTGGGCCTGCGCTCCAATCTCGACACGACGCGCGCCCTGCTCGATGCGCTGCGGGGCGCGACCGCACATGGCGCCGCGCCGGCGCGCCTGGTCTTCTCGAGCTCGGTTGCCGTCTTCGGCCCCGATCCGTCGTTCCCGATGCCGCCGCTCGTCGGCGACGATACCTTGCCGGCGCCGAAGACCTCGTACGGCACTCACAAGCTCGTCTGCGAGCACCTGATCGCCGATTATTCGAGGAAGGGCTACATCGACGGCCGCTCGGCGCGTTTGATGACGGTGACGGTGCGGCCGGGCCGGCCGAACGGCGCTGCGTCGTCGTTCTTTTCCGGAATCATCCGCGAGCCGCTCGCCGGCGAGGAAGCGATCTGCCCGGTCTCGGCCGAGGTCTCGCATCCGCTGACGTCGGTGGCGCGAACGGTCGAGGGCCTTGTTGCCGTCTTCGAAGCAAGCATCGAAGCCCTCGGAGGCCGCCTCGCCTTGAATCTACCCGCGCTCAACGCGACGGTCGGCCAGATGCTCGAAGCGCTCGAGGCCGTCGCCGGCCCGGCAGTGCGCGCCCGGGTGCGATTCGTCCCGGACGAAACGATCCGGCGCATCGTCGGCAGCTGGTCGTACGGTGCCACGGCGGCGCGTGCCGCCAGGCTCGGCCTGAGCGCCGACCCCGATTTCGCGAGCATCATCCGCCAGTACATCGCCGACTGCAGGCAGGCGTCGAACAGCGCCGCGGCGCTGAAGGGGTTGGGATGAACCGGATCGACCTCGAAGGCCGCGTCGCCGTCGTCACAGGCGGCGCACAGGGCATCGGCTACGCCATCGCCGAGCGCATGCTCGCGTCGGGCGCGTCGGTCGTGCTGTGGGACGCCGACGCCGAAAAGCTCGCCGAGGCGAAGGCCGGCCTGGGCAGCCGCAGCCGCCTCACCACCTACGTCGTCGAGCTGACGAGCGAGACCGACGTCGCCGCGGCGGCCGAGAGCGTCATGCAGTTGCAGAAGAAGATCGACATCCTCGTCAACAACGCCGGCATCACCGGCGGCAACGCGACGACCTGGGAGTTCGCCCCCGAGGTCTGGCGTCGCGTCATCGAAGTGAACCTGGTCGCCCCCTACCTCGTCTGCCGCGCCGTCGTGCCGAAGATGCTCGCCAAGGGCTATGGCCGCATCGTCAACATCGCTTCGGTCGCCGGCAAAGAGGGCAATCCGAACGCGTCGCACTACAGCGCGTCGAAGGCCGGCCTGATCGCGCTGACGAAGTCGCTCGGCAAGGAGCTCGCCGGCAAAGGTGTGCTCGTCAACGCCGTGTCGCCGGCAGCGGCGAAGACGGCGATGTTCGCGACGATGACGCAGGCGCACATCGACTTCATGCTGTCGAAGATCCCGATGGGACGCTTTCTCGAAGTCGGCGAGGCCGCCGCGATGGTCGCCTGGCTCGCGTCCGAAGAGTGCTCGTTCACGACCGGCTCAGTCTTCGACCTCTCGGGCGGGCGAGCGACCTACTGACCCCGAAACCCAAGGCCCCGCGAGCCCGCACCGGAGCAGACGAACGATGATCGCCCGATGTCGGCGCTGACCCGTTCACGGCTCCTGCTTTTGCTGCGTGTCGTCGGCCTGTCGGCGGCGATCGGCGCGCTCTATTCGCTCGTCTTCGCCGCCACATCCGGCCCGTCGGGCGTCCGCTTCTTCGTCGTCGCTGCGCTGATTGGCGTCGTCTACGGCATGCTCATCGGCTCGAGCAGCGCCGTCGACATCTTCGTGCTGCGCCAGGGACGCATGCCGTGGCTGGACTCGCAGCCGCTGCTTGCAGTGATCGCCCTGCGAGCGCTCGTCTACGGAGGCGTCGCAGCGGCGGTGGTGATCGTCCAACCCGGAGAGCGCCTGTTCGGGGTCGCCGCGCCATACAACGCGCGCACCGCCGTCGCGACGATCGCGTTCGCGCTCGGCGTCTCGACGGTCCTGGTGATCGTCTTCCAGGCGGCGGCCCTGGTCGGCTACCGCACCTTCACCGCCCTGATACTGGGGCGGTATCGCAAGCCACGCGCCGAACGCCGCTTCTTCCTGTTCGTCGACGTGGTGGGCTCGACCCGCCTTGCCGAGCGCCTCGGACCGGGCCAGGCACACCGGTTCCTGGCCGCGGTGTTCAAGGCGATCGCCGAGCCGGTCGCGCGGTGTCGCGGGGAGATCTACCAGTACGTCGGCGACGAGATCGTCATCACCTGGATCGAGGCCCAGGGCGCCCCCGAAGCGCGCGCGCTGCGCTGCTTCTTCGAGATGCGGGCAGCGCTCGTCGCCTCGGCGGCGCAGTTCCGCGAGCGCTTCGGCGTCGACCCGGAACTGCGCGCCGCCCTGCACCTCGGCGAGGTCATCGCCGGCGAGGTCGGCGAAGCCCGCCGTGCCATCGTGTTCCATGGCGACGTCATGAACACGGCCGGGCGGCTCGAGCAGGCGACCCGCGAAGTCCCTTGCCGCTTCATCGCCTCGGCGGACGCACTCGCTGCGCTCGGCCCGCTGGCCGCGACGCAGACTCGCGACCTCGGCGCCCTTGCCCTGCGCGGGCGCGACGAGCCGATCCACGCGTTCTGCATCGAACGATTCGAAGGGGCCGCTTGCGCGTGACCCCGGGGCTGCCGGCCGGCGGCGCGTTGCCGTGGTACGCGCTCAGGGGGGCGCTGCGGCCTCCCGGTCCTGCAGCAGCCGCCACATCACCTTGCCCGATCCCGACTTCGGCAAGGCGTCGACGAACTCGACGATCTTCGGCACCTTGTAGGCCGCCATGTGCTCGCGGGCCCAGGTCGTGATGTCTTCGGCGGACGTGCCCTGCGCCGTCGCGCGTAGCACGACCACGGCCTTCACCGTCTCGCCGCGATAGGCATCCTTGGCGGCGATGATGCAGGCCTCCTGCACGGCCGGATGCTTGTAGAGCAGCATCTCGACCTCGGCGGGCCAGACCTTGAAGCCGCTTGCGTTGATCATGCGCTTCAGGCGATCGGTCATGAAGAAGTAGCCTTCCTCGTCCATGCGGCCGAGGTCGCCGGTGCGGAAGAACTGGCGTCCGTCGAACTCGACGAAGGCATCGGCCGTCGCTTCCGGGTGCTTCCAGTAGCCCTTGAAGACCATCGGCCCGCGCGTGATGATCTCGCCGACCTCGCCCGGGGGAAGCTCCTTCAGCGTCAGCGGATCGACGACGCGCGAATCGACCGAGAAGTACGGGATGCCGAGGCACTGCAGCTTGGCGCGCTCGGGCGGGTTCGAGTGGCTCGGCGCCGCCGTCTCCGTGAGGCCGTAACCTTCGGTGAAGGTGAGGCCGAACTCGTCGAGCAGGCGCTGCGCCACCGCGTGCGGCATCGCCGCGCCGCCGCCGCTGAGCAGGCGCAGGCCCGAGAGATCGAAGCTCCTGTAGTTGGGGCTCGCGAACAGATCGATGATCATCGTCGGGATGCAGACCCAGTGCGAGATGCCGCGCTTCGAGATCAGGCGGCCGGCGAGCTCGCGGTCCCAGCGCGGCATCAGGTGCACGGTCGAGCCGGCCGCCACCGAGCCGAGAACGCTGTACACCATGCCGGTGATGTGGAACATCGGCACGACGCCGAGCGCCACCGATTCCGCCGAGCCGTAGCCCCACTGGCCGGCGACCGTGTTCGCCATCAGCGTGCGGTGCGTGTGCATGCAGCCCTTGGGCAGGCCGGTAGTGCCCGACGTGTAGGGCAGCAGAGCCAGGTCGTCGGCCTGCGCCGTGTGCGGGCCGGGGACGAGTTGGGCGGCGATCGCGTCGCTCCAGCGCACGTAGCCGGCCGGCAACTCGGGATCGCTGCGCAACCAGGCCTGCATCGCCGGCGGCGGCGCGTCGATGTCGGCGATCGCGCCTTCGGGCATCGCGTCGCCGTAGCGCGTGACCAGGACGCGCCGGGCACGCGAGCCCTCGGGAAGCTCCGCCTGCGCGGCCGCGACGATCGGCGCGAGATCGGCCGTGCAGACGACGACGCTCGTTTGCGGATCGATGATGTAGTGCTTCAGCTCCTCGCTCCGGTTCATCGGATTGACCGGAACGACGACCGCGTTCGCGCGCAGCGCAGCATAGAGGGCGATCGCGAACTGCGGACAGTTCTGCATGAAGACGGCGACGCGATCGCCGGCGCCGACGCCTTCTTTCTGCAGCCACCCGGCGATCGCCTCTGCCTGCTCGTGCAGTTGCCTGAAGCTGAACCTCCGCCCGAAGAACACGTACGCCGCCCGATCGGGAAAACGCCTGGCCGCGACCTCGACGTTGAACCACAGCGAGGTCTCGGGGATGACGAGAGAGCGCGGCAGGCGCTTCGGCCAGACCGCGAAATGCGGGCGATCCGCGGGCACTTCGAAACTTGCGGGTGACGACGGCACGAGCGGCTCCGGGCGAAGAAGGGCAAGGGCCCGAGGTATAGCCGAGGCGGCTGCCGCTGCCCACGGCGTCTACCCGGATCGAAGGAGAGAAGGCGCCGCGACGAACTCGCGCGGCGCGGCGCTCAGCCGCTGCCGATCAACGGTTCTCGCGCGCGCGTTTGCGGTTGAGTACCTCGACACATTCGGGCGTGCTCCGGTAACGCGGCTCCTCGCACTTCTCGTCCATGCACAGGGCGAGCGCGATGAAGACTCGCTTGCCGCAGGCCTCGCGCGCCGACGCAGGCTGGGTCTCGGCCTGCACGGGTGGCACCGGGCGCGAGACCGGGGGCACCGGCTCGCGCAGCGCGGGCGAACCCAATGGCCGCGGCCGATCCGCCGGAGTGACCGGAGGCGGATAGCCCAGCGACGAGGACTCGACCGCGCGGTTCGGTGCGTTGCCGGTGCCCACTGTCGTCGTCGGCGATTCGGTCTCGCCGGGACGCGGGACCGGACGGCCCGGCGGACGTGCCCGCGAGTTCGCGGTGTCGGTCGGAGCGTATGGGCGATCGACGGAGGCGTTGCGGTCGACGACGACGGGAGCGCGATCCGCCGAGGCGGGAAGCTTCGCCGTCGGATTCGCCGGCAGGGTGTTCGCGGGCGTGTCGTTGCGCGTCACGGTGGGCGGCGGACGCGCGACGGGCGGTGGCAACGCCCTGGTTTCGTCAGGCAGAGTTGCCGTGGCCGTCGTCGGCGCAGGGGCCGGTACCGACACCACGGGCGGCGAGGTCGGGGTCGTTGTCGGCATCGTCGTCGCCGTCGTCGTGACCGGCTCGGGGACCGGAGGCACAGGCCGGGGGGCCGCGACCACCGGCGCAACCGCGCTGGCAGCATTCGCCGTTTCACCGCCGATCGCGCCGTCCCGCTTCCCGGCGAATTGCCACGCCGCGGCGGCGCCGAGCGCGACCAGCACGGCGACGCCGGCGACGATCAGGCCGACCTTCGACGACGAGCCGGCTGGCGTTGCACCAGCCTGCCCTGCCGCGTTGGCAGCCGCGGCCTGAGACGGCGCAGCCATCGCAGCCAACGGAGCCGGTCTGGAACGCGGCGGTTGCGTGGTGGAGGCACCACCGTGCGCCGCCTGTGCAGCGCCTGCGACGGGCGAGGGCGGCGGCAGCGTCGACGGGCGCGACGCGGGCCACTCGCTGGGCCGCCCAACCGACGGCGGCGGTGGCGGTGGCGGCGCCGTCGGCGCATCGAACTGCGAAAGAGAGGTCCGCGCCGTCGGCATCTGTGCTGTCGGGCTGAAGGTCGTCGTCGGCCGCGGTTGGCCGGGTGGAGGAACGTGCGCCGTCGGCAGCTGCGTCGGGATGTAGGCCGTGTTGATTCGCGTCGGGTCGGCGGTCGGCTCGATCTGCCGAGTCGGCTCGTAGGCGGCGGCAGGGGGGGTCGCCAGCACCGCCGGCGGGATCGTGATGCCCGGCCTTCCGCGCGGCGGAATCGCTGCATTGCCGTCGAGCACGGCGCGCAGCTGCTCGCCGTTTTGCGGCCGCTGGTTCGGACGGATCGCCAGCATCCAGGACACCGCCTCGAGGAAGCGCGGCGACACGCCGGGGACGATGCGGTGCTCGATCGCCTCGGCATCGTCCTGTACAGCGCGCGCCGTCGCCGGCGCGGGCGGAGCGCCGAACAGCAGGTAGTGGATGACGGCGCCGAGCGCATAGAGGTCGGTCCACGGGCCCTGGCGCAGCTGCGTCATCTCGGCGTACTGCTCGATCGGCGCGTAGCTGGGCTTGAGGATCGCCGTCAGCGACTGCGTGCGGTCGCTGATGACGCGCCGCGCCGCCCCGAAGTCGAGCAGCACCGGTGGCCCGTCGGGAGGCAGGAGGATGTTGTCCGGGGCGATGTCGCGGTGATAGACGCCCTCGCGATGCAGCAGCTCGAGCGCCGAAAGAATCGGCGAGATGACGCTGCGTATCCACGCTTCGTCGGGCGGATGCGCCATGCGTCGGCGCGTGTCGCGCAAGGTGACGCCCTGCAAGAACGGCATCACCATGTACGCGGTGGCGTTGTCTTCCCAGAAGCGATAGACCTTGACCAGCGACGGATGGTCGAAGCGGGCGAGCAGCCGCGCCTCGTTGACGAAGGAACGCAAGCCGATCGCGTAGGTCTCTGCGAACGAACTCGATCGCACCGTGATCTGCGGGCCGGCGCCGCGCGCCGCGAGCGAGGCCGGCATGTATTCCTTGAGCGCCACCTCGCGTTCGAGCGAATGGTCGTTGGCGAGATAGACGATGCCGAAGCCGCCGACGCCGAGGACGCGAATGATCTCGAACTCGCCGAAGCGCGTCCCGGGCGGCAGCGCATCGTGGTCGGTGCCGGACGGGGTGGCCAGCGGGGGGGCGGAATCAGGCGGTAGCGTGCTCATGGAAGAGGCGCCCGACGCAGCCGGGGCAGACGTGGAGCTTACCGCAGGCGTAGCACGGCCGGCCACCCTCGGGCGGGGGTTGGCCCGAAGCGTCGAGAATACGCAATTCGACCGAAAGTCCGAGCTTCGACCCATGGCCACCATCCTTCAGCACCTGCCCAGCGGCCAAAGAGTCGGGATCGCTTTCTCCGGCGGCCTCGACACCAGCGCGGCGCTGCTCTGGATGAAGCTGCACGGCGCCATCCCCTATGCCTACACCGCGAACCTGGGCCAGCCCGACGAGCCCGACTACGACGACATCCCGCGCAAGGCCCTGCAATACGGCGCCGAAAAGGCGCGCCTCGTCGATTGCCGCGCCCAGTTGGCCGCCGAAGGCCTCGCCGCGCTGCAATGCGGCGCCTTCCACATCTCGACTGCCGGCAGCACCTACTTCAACACGACGCCGCTCGGCCGCGCCGTCACCGGAACGATGCTCGTCGCGGCGATGAAGGCCGACGGCGTCGACATCTGGGGCGACGGCAGCACCTACAAGGGAAACGACATCGAGCGCTTCTACCGCTACGGCCTGCTCGTCAACCCGATGCTGCGCATCTACAAGCCCTGGCTCGACCAGGCCTTCATCGACGAGCTCGGCGGCCGCGCCGAAATGTCGGCGTTCATGAGCCAGGCGGGCTTTGCCTACAGGATGTCGGCCGAGAAGGCGTACTCGACCGACTCGAACATGCTCGGCGCGACGCACGAGGCCAAGGACCTCGAACAGCTGTCGAGCGGCGTGACCATCGTCCAGCCGATCATGGGCGTCGCCTTCTGGCGCGACGACGTCGAGGTGAAGCGCGAATCGGTCAGCGTGCGCTTCGACGAAGGCCGGCCGGTGGCGCTCAACGGCGTCGAGCAGCGCGACCTGGTCGAGCTGCTGCTCGAAGCCAACCGCATCGGCGGCCGGCACGGCCTGGGCATGAGCGACCAGATCGAGAACCGCATCATCGAGGCGAAGAGCCGCGGCATCTACGAAGCGCCCGGGCTGGCGCTGCTCTTCATCGCCTACGAGCGGCTCGTCACCGGCATCCACAACGAAGACACGATCGAGCAGTATCGCGAGCACGGCCGGCGCCTCGGCCGCCTGCTCTATCAGGGCCGCTGGTTCGATCCGCAATCGATCATGCTGCGCGAGACGGCGGAGCGCTGGGTCGCGCGTGCGGTGACCGGAGAGGTGACGATCGAGCTGCGCCGCGGCAACGACTACTCGATCATGGACACCATATCGCCCAACCTGTCGTACAAGCCCGAACGGCTGACGATGGAAAAGGGAGAGTCGAGCTTTTCACCGCAGGACCGGATCGGCCAGCTGACGATGCGCAACCTCGACATCTCCGACACGCGCGACAAGCTGGCGACCTATGCGAAGGCCGGGTTGCTCGCGTCGGGCAAGGGCAACGCTTTGCCGCAGATCCGCCACGACGATCCGAAGCCCGGATAAATCAGAAACGTATCTTCCGGCCGCAAGACGACACGCCCGTTTTGGGGGGTGACGGATTGGCGCCGAGCGCCGCATAGTCGCGAACGTCCGAACATCGGCATGGAGGCTACGAAGCGATGGGTGCGAAGAGCGAAAAGATCTGGACCACGAAGGAGGCAGGCAGTCTCTCGATCTCCTGGGCGAACATGCTCAAGAAGGCCAAGGCGCTCAACCTGCCCAACCTCAAGTCACCGTCACTGGGCGAGAAGGACTTCAAGCCACTCGTCGACGAGATGAAGACGAAGAAGACGGGCGCCGACTGGGTCTGGGAATTCGACTTCGACTCGTTCGACTTCGAATACAACGTCACCGTCGGCTCCAAGTCGCTGCTGATTGCCAGCGCCAAGTTGAACACCGTCGACATGAGCAGGCGGCGCGAGATCCTCGACAGTCTGAAGGCCGGCACCCAACTCGTCGCCCAGCCCGACATCGACAAGTACTTCAAGCAGGCCGAGCAGCGTGGCGAGATCCGCAAGATCGACGACGCGATCAAGAAGATCCAGGCCGACATCGACACCTACGAGAACGCCAAGAAGATCCAGAAGCTGAAGAGCGACGACCTGACGAACCAGCAGCTGCGGCTCGACCTGAAGGAGTACGCCAAGACGGTCGGCAAGGTCGCCTACGTCGACTTCATGATCGGCGTCGACTCGGAGTGGAATCCCGCCGTCATCATGACCACGCATTTCGCGAAGGGCGCCAAGGAGCATCTGCCGGCCGTTCCGGAAGCCGCCGTCGAAAAGCTGCGCAAGGACTGGAACGACGGCAAGGGCAAGCCCGACTTCGCAACGGTGCGCAAGTTCGTCGGCGCCTGGGTCGACAAGAACCTCATGCCGCAGTTCGTCAAGAACACGATCGCCGAGCTCGACAAGGGCATCGCGCAGAAGAAGGCGCAAATCGCGCAGCTGCAGGCCAAGCGCAACAAGCTCATGGGTCACTGACGCCTCGGCGCCGGTACGGCCGCATGGCGGCGGACGCGCTCAGACGACGACCGGCTCGTGCTCGAGCCGGATCCCGAAGCGGCCGTAGACGCTTTCCTGGATGGCCAGGGCCAGCGTCATCACTTCCGAGCCGATCGCCGCGCCGCGGTTGACGAGGACCAACGCCTGCTTCTCGTAGACGCCAGCCTGGCCAACCGACTTCCCCTTCCAGCCGCAGGCGTCGATCATCCACGCCGCGGCGAGCTTGACGCTGCCGTCGGGCATCGGGTAATGGACGATCTCCGGGTCGCGGCCGATGATGTCGCGGCACTGCTCGAGGGTGACGACCGGGTTCTTGAAGAAGCTGCCGGCGTTGCCGATCGCCGCGGGATCGGGAAGCTTGGCGCGGCGGATCGCGACGACCCAGTCGAACACCTGCCGGGCATCGGGCTCGTCGATCCCGGTCTCGGCGATCTTCTTTTGCAGCTCGAGGTAGCCGAGCACCGGCTGCCAGGGGCGCGGCAAGCGCAGGCGCACGCGCGTGATCACGCTGCGCCCGGCAAGCGCGTGCTTGAAGACGCTGTCGCGATAGGCGAAGGCGCAGATCGCCGGGCCGAGCACGACGCTGCGCCCGGTGACGAGGTCGACCGCGTCGAGCGACTCGAAGCGCTCCTGCAGCTCGACGCCGTAGGCGCCGATGTTCTGCACCGGCGCGGCGCCGACCGTCCCGGGAATGAGGGCGAGGTTCTCGAGCCCGGGGCAACCCGCGTCGAGGCAGAACGCGACAAAGTCGTGCCAGCTCTCGCCCGCGCCGGCCTCGACGATCCAGGCATCGGCGCGCTCCTCGACGACGCGCATGCCGCGCACCTCGATCTTCAGCACGATCTGCGGCATGTCGCGCGTCAGGATGATGTTGCTGCCGCCGCCCAGGATGAACTTCGGCGCCCGGCCGAGCTTCGGGTCGTCTACGACGCGGCGCACGTCGGCGTCGCTCGTGATCCGCACCAGCGTTTTCGCCACGGCCGGAAGGCCGAAGGTGTTGTAGGGCTTGAGGCTCACACCCCGATCGACTTGCATGGGAGAATTTTCACCGATCCGCGGTGAACAATCGACGAACATCGACAGGCCAAGGAAACGACAATGCCCAGCTTCGACACCGTGCTCGATCCGAATCTCGTCGAGGTGAGGAACGCGATCGAGCAGACAGCCAAGGAAATCGGCACGCGCTTCGATTTCAAGGGCTCGTCGGCGCGCGTCGAGCTAAAGGACAAGGAAATCACGCTCCACGCCGACAGCGATTTCCAGATCGGCCAGGTCGTCGATATCCTGCTCGGCAAGCTGGCCAAGCGCAACGTCGACGTGCGCTTCCTCGACCGCAGCGCCAAGATCGAGAAGATCGGCGGCGACAAGGTCAAGCAGCTCGTCGTCGTTCGCAGCGGTATCGACGGCGAAACCGCGAAGAAGCTGCAGACGACCGTGAAGCAGAGCAAGCTCAAGGTGCAGGCGTCCATACAGGGAGACACGGTGCGCGTCAGCGGCGCCAAGCGCGACGACCTGCAGGCGGCGATGGCCCTGATCCGCAAGGAGCTCGCCGAGCAGCCCCTGTCGTTCAACAATTTCCGTGACTGAACACATCGTGTCGGCGCTCGCCGCGGCGCTCTGCGTGGCCGCCGCCGGCGCGTCGGCGCAAACCGTCTCGATGGGCGGCAGCCTCGGCAGCCGCGCTCTGCTCGTCATCGACGGCAAGGCCAGGCAGCTGGCGGTCGGCAGCACGGTCGACGGCGTGCGCCTCGTCAGCGTCAGCAGCAGCGACGCGGTCGTCGAAGTGCAGGGCAAGCGCGTCACGCTGCAGCTCGGCGGCGCGCCGGCCAACCTCGGCGGCACGGCGAGCGAAGGCACCGCCCGGCAGATCGTCCTGACCGCCGACGGCGGCGGACACTTCGTCACCTCGGGCCTGATCAACGGCCGCAGCGTGCGCTTCGTCGTCGATACCGGCGCGACCAGCATCACCATCAGCCAGGCCGAGGCGGAGCGCATCGGCCTCGAGTTCAAGAAAGGGCAGGTCGGCTTCGTCAACACCGCCAATGGCGTCGTTCCAGCTTACCGCGTCTCGCTGTCGTCGGTGCGGGTCGGCGATGTCGACGTCTTCAATGTCGAGGCTACCGTGCTGCCGACGCAGATCCCGTTCGTCCTCCTCGGCAACAGCTTTCTCTCGCGCTTCCAGATGAAACGCGAGAACGACCGGATGACCCTCGACCGGCGCTACTGAGCGCCGCCGCCGGCCGACGCTACGCCGGCCGCGCGCTCGATCGCGACGACGCGGCGGCGTAGCAGCGGCGTGAGGGCCGCGAAGCGATCGCCGAGGATGCCGCTCAGGTCGGCGTCGAGGAGCTCGTCGTACGGCTGGTCGGCGCGCCAGCGCTGCACGGCGGCACGGGCGTCGGCGTGCGCGGCGAGAACAGAATCGATGCTGTCGACGCGACGCGTCGCGCCGCCGAGCGCCTGCACCGTCGCACGGTGCGACGCGAGCATGTCGCGAAGCGGCGTCGAAGCCGGCAGCCACTCGACGCGCACGCCGGGCACCTTGGCAAGCCTCACCGGCGGTGCGCCGCGTGTCGCCGCGACGTGGCCGCCGGCGACGGCCGATCGCATCATCAGCACCGGCCGTATGCCGGCGGCGTTCGGCGGGTAAATCTCCGCCGCGAAGCCAAACACGGCGCCCTCCGCGTCGCGAAACCAGCGTGTCGGGCCGCGAACGCTGGCGAGTGCGTCGACCTCGTCGCGTTCGCCGAGTCGCACGAGCCCGCACGCGTCGAGCTCGGCATAGAGCGCGGGATCGGCGGACGGCGCGGCGTTCGTCTCGACGTAGCGAAGGGTCTGCCCGGTGACGCGACGCAGCAGCACGACTTGGCCGGCGAGACGGCGCACGACGCGGCGGACGCGCGCGTAGGCGACGAGGACGATCGCGGCGATGAGCGCGACCGCACTCGCCGCGACCACGAAGGCCGATGCCGGCAGCGACGATGTGCTCACGCGCGCAGCCTACAAGATCGGCAGGTGGCTGCGTCGATGGCGGGGCACGCAGTACGCGGCGAGTCCGCGCGGGCTTGCGCGGCACCGTGCCGCATCGCGAGCGGACGTGCCGGCGCCGTCTGTCGCCGGCTCGACAGACCGAATCGCACGATCGTGCTAAAAACCCTGTCTCGCCCTGACGCACGAGTGATTGGAGACCCGTATGGACCTCAGCTTCACGCCTGAAGAGCAGGCCTTCCGCGAGCAAATCCGCGCCTGGGTCGCGCAGAACCTGCCCAAGGAGATCAGCGACAAGGTTCGCCACTCGATCCGCCTGACGCGCGAGGAGATGCAGCGCTGGGCCAAGATCCTCGGCAAGAACGGCTGGCTCGGTTGGGGCTGGCCGAAGGAATTCGGCGGCCCCGGCTGGAACGCGATCCAGAAGCACCTGTTCGAGGAAGAGACCGCGCTGGCCGGAGCGCCGCGAATCGTCCCGTTCGGCCCGGTGATGGTCGCGCCGGTGATCATGGCCTTCGGCACGCCGGAGCAGCAGAAGCGCTTCCTGCCCGGAATCGCCAGCGGCGAAGTGTGGTGGAGCCAGGGCTACAGCGAGCCGGGCTCGGGCTCGGACCTCGCATCGCTGAAGATGCGCGCCGAGCGGCGCGGCGACAGGTACATCGCCAACGGCCAGAAAACGTGGACCACGCTCGGCCAGTACGGCGAGTGGATCTTCTGCCTCGTTCGCACGAGCAACGAAGGCAAGCCGCAGACCGGCATCAGCTTTCTCCTCATCGACATGAAGAGCCCGGGCGTGACGGTGCGGCCGATCATCACGATGGACGGCGAGCACGAGGTCAACGAGGTCTGGTTCGACAACGTCGAGGTCCCCGCCGACCAGCTCATCGGCGAGGAGAACAAGGGCTGGACCTACGCCAAGTACCTGCTTGCCCACGAGCGCACCAACATCGCCGACGTCAACCGCGCCAAGCGCGAGCTCGAGCGGCTCAAGCGTGTCGCCAGGGCCGAAGGCGTCTGGGACGACACCCGCTTTCGCGACGAGATCGCCCGCCTCGAGGTCGACATCGTCGCCCTCGAGATGATGGTGCTGCGAGTCCTCTCGGCGGAAAAGAGCGGCAAGCAAAGCCTCGACGTCGCCGGCCTGCTGAAGATCCGCGGCAGCGAGATCCAGCAGCGCTATACCGAGCTGATGATGCTCGCCGCCGGCCCGGCCGCCGTGCCCCTGATCCGCGAAGCCATGGACGCCGGCTGGCAAGGCGACCGCGCCGGCGGCGCCTTCGTCGCGCCGCTCGCCGCGACCTACTTCAACATGCGCAAGACGACGATCTACGGCGGATCGAACGAAGTGCAGCGCAACATCGTGGCACAGACGGTGCTGGGGAGCTGATCATGGACTTCGATTTTTCCGACGACCAGGAGATGCTGCGCGACTCGGTTCGCAAGTGGGTTGAGAAGAGCTATGCCTTCGAGCAGCGCCGCGCCATCGTCAAGGCCGGCGGCTTCTCGCGGGAGGCGTGGAGGGGTCTCGCCGACCTGGGCCTGCTCGGCCTGCAGGTCCCCGAGGCGCAAGGCGGCCTCGGCTTCGGCGCGGTCGATGCGATGGTCGTCATGGAAGAGCTGGGCCGCGGCCTGGTCCTCGAGCCCTACGCCGGCGTCGCCCTCGTCGCCACGCAGCTGCTGCGCGCCAGCCATGCGCCCTCGGCAGCGCTCTGGCTCGAGGGCATCGCCCGGGGAACCCAGATCGTCGCCCTGGCCCAGGAGGAGCGCCACTCGCGCTATCGCCTGCATCATGTCGAGACCCAGGCACGGCAGAGCGGCGGCAACTGGCAGCTGAGCGGAACGAAGACGGTCGTCCCGGCGGGCGGCGAGGCCGCGGCGTTCATCGTCTCGGCGCGCACCGGCGGCACGGTCGACGACCCGGCCGGCGTCGCCCTGTTTCTCGTCTCCAAGGGCGAGCCCGGCGTCGAGGTCCGGCCGTACCCGACGCAGGACGGCGCCACCGCTGCCGACCTCGTTCTCGACCAGGCGAGCGGCATCGAACTGTTGCCGGCAGGCCCCGCGCTCGCTGCGCTCGAGTACGCCGTCGACACGGGCATCGCCGCGTTGTGTGCCGAGGCAGTCGGCGCGATGGATCGGCTCGTTGCCCTGACCGTCGAATACATGAACACGCGCAAGCAGTTCGGGGTGCCGATCGCGACTTTCCAGGCCCTGCGCCATCGCATGGCCGATGTGAAGATGCAGCTCGAGCTGGCGCGCTCGATGAGCTACTTCGCGACGCTCAAGCTCGGCGAGGCGCCGGCGGCGCGGCGACGCGCCCTGTCGCAGGCCAAGGTGCAGCTCGGCCAGTCGATGCGCTTCGTCGGCCAGCAGTGCATCCAGCTGCACGGCGGCATCGGCGTCACCGACGAATACGCGGC
>JGI24140J50213_10000226_pt1 | contig 26821 bp, 27 predicted proteins | sample BarGraIncu00222A_FD_50213 | JGI IMG/M metagenome (IMG submission 50213)
CNNTCGNCCGACCNTCACCAGACAGTCAGAATTATCACTCTCATGGTGAGAGTGCTAACCCAATGATTAGCACTCGACCCCTTCGAGTGCAAATGCCGGACGCTATGCCGGACGCCCGCCTCAGCAGTCCGGCTGCGCAGCTCTCAGGCCTGGGCGCCCAGACGCCGAGCCGAGCGCGCGCGCTGACGAGTGGCACGAAGGCGATTCAGACGCTTGATCAGCATGGGGTCGGCCTCGAGGGCCGCAGGGTTGTCGATCAGGGCATTGAGCACCTGGTAGTACCGCGTGGCGCTCATGTCGAACAGCTCGCGAATGGCCTGTTCCTTGGCGCCTGCGTACTTCCACCATTGACGCTCAAAGGCAATAATCTGCCGGTCGCGGTCACTCAGTTCGTCCAGCTGCGTGGTCTCGATCTGTGTCGCGGCGTCCATATAGCCCTCCGGGTGGCTTGCGTGCGTGTCAATCGTAGCGGCCGAATGACATCAATGTCATTCATCTCGCGCGGTGTCCCACCCGAACTGTGGTGTGGTTCCTGTGAGCCCCACCGGTACCCGAGCTCAGGCCATAGTGTCCAGGATCGCGGCGATGTCATCCTCGGATGTCGTGGGATTGACGATGGCAAATCGGGCCACCGTCTCGCCCTCGTGGGAGGTCGGTACGACGAAGGCGAACTCCTCGCGCATCATCTCAGCGCTCCACGCGTGATAGTCCTCGGGCTCCCAGCCATGGCGCCGGAAGACCACCACGGACAGCTCGGTCTCTCGCAGCACCTCCAGGTAGGGACGCCGTAGGATCTCGGCCTCGGCGAACCGCGTTACCTCCAGCGTCCGCTCAATCGCCGCGGTATAGGCGTCGGTCCCATGAGTGGCCAGGGAGAACCAGAGCGGCAGGCCCCGAGCGCGACGGGTCAGTCCGATCGAGTACTCGGACGGGTTCCACTCCGCGTCGTTGAGCACGTCCAGATACGACGCCTTCTGAGTGTGAGCCCCGCGAGCAAGAGAGGGTTCACGATAGAGGAGGGCGCAGCAGTCGTATGGCGCGAAGAGCCACTTGTGTGGGTCAACGATGAACGAGTCGGCACGCTCGATCCCGTTGAAGAGGTGACGAACCGTTGGGGCTGCCAGACCCGCCCCGCCATAGGCACCGTCGACGTGAAACCAGATGCCGTACTCACGACAGACCCGGGCCACCGACTCGAGGTCGTCCACGATACCGAAGTTCGTGGTGCCCGCCGTTGCCACGACGGCAAAGAAGGTCTCGGGGCCCTGCGCCTCCAGCACCGCCCGCAGGTTCTCACCGCTGAGTCGCTGGTGCTCATCGCCGGGTACCCCTACGAGCTCGGCATCCATGACCTGACACGCGGACGCGATAGAGGAGTGCGCCCCCAGGTGGGCGGCCACCCTGGTGGGCCGCGGCGCAGCAGAGCCTGAGGCGGCGGTATTGCGTCCCCGGGCCGTCCAACGTGCAGTGACCAGCGCCGACAGGTTGCCGATCGTGCCTCCGGAGACGAAGACGCCTCCTGCCTGGGCGGGCAGCCCGGCAAGGTCGGCGATCCAGCGCAGCGCGACGTTCTCGGCGTACACGGCGCCCGAACCCTCGAGCCAGGATCCGGCGTAGATGCCCGACGCGCCGACGATGAGCTCGAACATCACTGCTGCCTCTGTGGGCGCGCACGGGATGAAGGACAGGTAACGGGGATGGTCGCTGGACAGGCAGGCTAGGGCCAGCTCATCGCCGAACACCTTCAGGGCTGCCAGACCACCCATGCCCTCGGCTGTGATGGTGTTGCCGGCGACGGCCTGGAGCTCGGCCAGGGTGCTGGGACTGTCCAGCGGCACCGGGTTCAGCCGCATCCGGTCCTCCGCATACCGAAGGATCGCCTCGCCCAGGGCCTCGGTGTCTGCGTTGAATCCGTGCACGGGCGGAGTCTACGTGCTGGACTTCGGTAGGTTATCTCTGTGCCCAGCGCTCACAGCCTGACCGACCTCGTCCACCCTTCATGGGCTGAGGCTCTCGCGCCCGTCACTACCCAGATAGCGGCTCTGGGAGCATTCCTGCATGCAGAGCGGGAGTCCGGTCACGGGTACCTGCCGGCCGGCAACCTGGTTCTGAGGGCCTTCACCCAACCCATGGATGCGGTGCGTGTCCTGATCGTCGGTCAGGATCCCTATCCGAGCCCGGGCCATGCGGTGGGGCTGGCGTTCTCGGTTCCCCCAAAGCTGCACCCGCTGCCGCGCAGCCTCCAGAACATCTTCACCGAGCTCGAGACCGACCTCGGCGTCCCCGCACCCAGAAACGGCGACCTTTCCCGATGGGCCGAACGTGGCGTGATGCTGCTGAACAGGGTGCTGACGGTCGCACCGGGTGTCAGCGGCAGCCATCGGGGCAAAGGCTGGGAAACGGTGACGGAACAGGCCATCTCGGCCCTGTCCTGCAGAGGGGGCCCCTTGGTGGCCATCTTGTGGGGGCAGGACGCGCAGAAGGCGCAGTCCCTGCTGGGAAAGGTACCGTCCATCACGAGCCCGCACCCCTCACCGCTGGCCGCGCGCACCGGGTTCTTCGGATCCCAGCCCTTCAGCCGTGCCAACGACCTACTGGCAGAACAGGGCGCCGATCCCATCAACTGGAGCCTGCAGTGAACGCCGACCATGTCCCGGTGAGCCCACGGCGAGAGCGCGCCTCGGCGATCTTCACGCGCTACGTCGCGATCGGAGACTCCTTCACTGAGGGCATGGCCGACGCCGATCCCGAACATGCCAACGCGTTTGTCGGCTGGGCGGATCGCCTCGCCGTTCATCTGTCACAGGTGGCCGAGCAGGACAACAAGGGCTTCGGCTACGCCAACCTGGCGGTGCGTGGCCGGCTTCTGGCCGACATCGCCGGCCCTCAGGTCGAGGGCGCCGTGGCCCTGGCTCCGGACCTTGTCAGCATCGTCGGCGGCGGCAACGACATCCTTCGACCCAAGGCCGACATCGACGCCCTGGCAGCCCGGCTGGAGGACTCGGTAGCCACGTTGAGGGCTAGCGGGGCCGACGTCCTGCTCGCCACCCCCACCGATCCCTCCCAGGCGCCCGTGCTCAAGGCGAGTCGGGGACGTGCAGCCACCTACACCGCACACATCTGGTCGATCGCCCGGCGCCATGACGCGTACGTCCTGGACCTGTGGGGCATGGCCGCGCTGCGCGACTGGCGGATGTGGGCGCCCGACAGGATCCACCTGACCTCTGAGGGTCATCGGCGGGTGGCCTTGAACGCCTTCACTGCGCTGGGATTCAAGGCTCCAGATGACGGATGGGCGACCCCCCTGCCTGCCGCTGACCCGGTCTCGCGGGTCCACGCAGCACGCGCCAACGCACTCTGGGCACGTCAGTACCTGCTCCCATGGGTGCAACGCCGGCTTCGCGGCCAGTCATCGGGGGACGCGATCTCGGCCAAGCGTCCCACGCTCACCCCACTGCGGGGCTGACACTGGTTCGGTGAGGTGCCGCAGGTCCACGAGCCCCCGGGGCGGTAGCACCCGCCGCCGCGACGGCGAAGTCACACCAGCAGCTCTCTTCTGGTGAGGCAGGTGCGGCAATAGTCAGGGCCGCCGGGGAGCGGGTCGCAGCTGGCGGGCGACGGTGGAGGCACCCGAGGTGGCGCTCTACCCGGCCTGACGACGGCTCAGTGCGCCGGTCATCTCGCCGGCAAGGCTCGCCGCGAAGCCATCAACATCAGCCTCGGTGGTGTCGAAAGAGGTCATCCACCTGACCTCACCAGTCTGCTGGTCCCACACGTAGAACGGGTAGCGTGCCTGCAGTCGCTCGGTCACCTCAGCAGGCAGGATCGCGAACACGGAGTTGGCTTCAACCGGGCGCTGCACCTCAACCCCCTGCACGTCACGCACGGCAGCCTGAAGCCGCAGAGCCATGGCGTTGGCATGACGTGCGTTGCGCAGCCAGAGGTCGCCGGACAGCAAGGCGTCGAACTGCACCGACACAAAGCGCATCTTGGAGGCCAGCTGCATCGAGAGCTTGCGCAGGAACGCCATCCCGCGCACCGCGTCGGGGTTGAGCACCACGACGCACTCCCCGATCATCATTCCGTTCTTGGTGCCTCCGAACGACACGACATCGACCCCCACGTCGGTGGTGAAGGCACGAAGCGGCACCCCCAGGGTCGCAGCCGCGTTGGCGATCCGCGCACCATCCAGATGCACCGCCAGGTCGCGGGCGTGAGCATGCTCGACGATGGCCGCGATCTCCGCCACCGTGTACAGCGTGCCGAGCTCGGTGCTCTGGGTGATCGAGACGACCTTGGGCTGGGCCCGGTGCTCGTCGCCACGCCCATCTGCCTGCAGCTCCACCAGCTCGGGAGTGAGCTTGCCCTGCGAGGTGGGAACGGCAAGCAGCTTCAGCCCGCCGACTCGTTCAGGGGCGCCGCACTCATCGACGTTGATGTGCGCTGACTGAGCGCAGATGACCGCATCCCAACGCTCGGTCATGGCCTGCAGCGAGACGACGTTTGCGCCTGTCCCGTTGAATACCGGATAGGCCGCGGCATCAGCTCCGAAATGTGCCTGGAAGACACCCTGAAGATGCTGGGTGTACGCGTCGGCACCGTACGCGACCTGGTGGCCGCCGTTGGCCCGCGCGATGGCCTCCAGGATCTCGGGATGGATTCCCGCGTAGTTGTCGCTGGCGAATCCTCGTGCCTGCGGATCGTGCAGGGGGGGTACGTAGGTCACTGGCGTTCCGTTCAGCTCCTTCAGGTCGAAGCCATGGGACTTCGATGCGGGCGGCCAGTTCGGCCACCGGCAGGTAGCCCGCAAGGGTAGCGCGGCCGGGACGCAGTATCGTTCCCGCCATGCCAGCAGAGCGCCTCATGCCCACCGAGGAATCCCAGGACCTCATCGACCTGACCCGCCAGATCTGCGCCGATCAGCTCGCACCGATCGTGGGTGCTGCCGAGGAGGCCGCCCAGTTCCCGCGCGACACCTTTGCGCTGTTAGGCCGCTCAGGCCTGCTCTCCCTGCCGTATGCCGAGAAGCTCGGCGGAGGCGGGCAGACATATGAGGTTTACCTTCAGGTCGTCGAGGAGATCGCCTCCGCCTGGATGAGCGTGGCCGTGGGTGTCTCGGTGCACTCTTTGACCTGTTTCCCGGTCGCCAAGTACGGCACCGACCAGCAGAAGGCGGAGCTGCTTCCGGCAATGCTCAGCGGCCAGACCCTGGGAGCCTACTGTCTTTCAGAGGTGCAGGCCGGCAGCGACGTCTCCGCAATCTCCACCAAGGCAACACCAACCCCTGATGGTTCGCAGTACGCCGTGACCGGCACGAAGGCATGGATCTCGCACGCTGGTCATGCCGACTTTTACACCGCATTCGTGCGCACCGACACGCACCCGAGCAAGGGCCTGTCCTGCTTTGTCATCCCAGCCAGTACCGACGGCATCAGTTTCGGCACACCCGAGCGAAAGATGGGCCTGTCCTGCGACACCGTGCGCCAGGTTCACTTTGACCGCGCAGTCGTCGACTCCGGCCGGATGATCGGCGCACCGGGCCTGGGCATGTCGATCGCCCTCCACGCCCTGGACTCGGGTCGCCTCGGAATCGCCGCCGCGGCCACAGGTCTGGCTCAGGCGGCGCTGGACGTGGCAACCGGGTACAGCAAGGAACGCGAGCAGTTCGGCAAGGCCATCAGCGAGTTCCAGGGGCTGTCGTTTCTGCTGGCTGACATGGAGGCTGCGGTGACCTCGGCTCGCGCCACCTACCTGCACGCAGCGCGGCTGAAGGACGCCGGCCGGCCGTTCACCAAACAAGCAGCCGTGGCCAAGCTCATTTGCAGCGACGCAGCCATGCGCGTGACCACCGACGCCGTCCAGGTGCTCGGTGGCGCCGGATACACCCGTGACTTCCCCGCCGAACGCTACATGCGCGAAGCCAAGGTCACCCAGATCTTCGAAGGCACCAACCAGATCCAACGGCTCGTCATCGCCCGTCAGCTGCTCCGCGGCTGACCAACCCCAAGGAGAAACCCCTTGCAGATCAACGTCTCGACGGTGGCTATGGTCACCGGCGGCGCCTCAGGCCTCGGCGAGGCCACCACTCGCAGGCTGCACGAGGCGGGCGCCCCCGTCGTCATCATCGACCTGCCATCCTCTGCAGGGCAGGCTATCGCCGCCGAGCTCGGCGGCAGGGTCCGGTTCTGTGCCGCCGACGTGCGCGACGAGGCACAGGTACAAGCCGCGATCGATGCGGCCCACGAGCTGGGCGACCTGCGGATCGTGGTCAACTGTGCAGGGGTGGGCACGCCGGGCCGGGTCATCGGACGCCACGGCCCGATGGGCCTGGACGCGTTCCGGAACGTCATCGACATCAACCTTGTCGGGACGTTCAACGTCCTGCGCCTTGGCGCCGCAGCGATGGTGAAGAACGAGCCGGTGGACGGTGACCGCGGAGTCATCGTGATGACGGCGTCCATCGCGGCCTACGACGGACAGATTGGGCAGGCTGCGTATGCAGCGTCCAAGGGTGGCATCGTCGCGCTCACCCTGTCGGCGGCCCGCGACCTCGCGGACAAGCTCATCCGGGTGGTCACCGTGGCACCAGGGACCTTCGCCACGCCGATGCTGGCCGGGCTCGCAGATGACGTGACAGCTGCGCTGGAGGCTCAGGTGCCTCATCCGTCACGGCTGGGCCTGCCCAGCGAGTACGCGTCACTGGTCGCCCACATCCTCGAGAACGGCATGCTCAACGGTGAGGTGATCCGACTGGACGGCGCACTGAGGATGCCCCCTCGCTGAAGCCAGGATAAGGTGCCCGGTCACGTCCGCATCAGCCCGCTTGCTATGTTCAGCGGCCCGTTTTTCTAGACAGGCTTATCGGCCCTTCCTAACATGTTTGGTATAAGGAACGTGCGCCAAGGGGGCGACGAATATGTATGAGTCTGGCGTAGTCGACATCTTGGACCCCGTCACAGATGAGGTCATCAACCACTGTTATGGACCGACCACCGGCGGTGCTTGCCCGATGGCTGGCCAGAACGGGCTCGTGGCCTGCCACGGGTGCCGTATTGAGGCGCCGGACTCGGGGCCGGAGTACTGGAAACTCCTGGTTCCAGCCACTTCTCAACAGTGCCCCAGGGCATGGAATCTGGAAGTCCTCGGCTACTGAGGACGCCTGCGCAGGGCTGGTGACCAGCATGTANTTCGCGAGCCCTGATCCCCTGCCTGACCGAGCCAGAGTGCCGGAAAAGTGGCCGGGCCCGGGCCCATGACCCAGGAACCGTCACCTCCTTTGGCGAACGCCCGCCTCGGCGCCGACACCCTACCGTCGCGGCGCCCGCGCCGGGCATCTGGTCCAGTTGTCGGCCGAGCCGGCACGGCATCTGACGCCCCTTGCGAACGTCGTCGACTGAGGGTAGAAAAGAAGATACCCACCCGGTAACGGGCGGCGGCGACGGACAGTAAACGAGATCCTGTACCGACGGGGACGGCCCGTTGGACTCGCCAGTGGCGTGGCGTTGGGGATCCTGCCGCACTGCCCGTTCAGTCTGGGAACGCCTCGCCCACGACAGCGAGATCCCGCCGACTCATACTCGGCGGGATCTCCTCATTATCACGCGGGCCAGTCGCCGATCAGGTAACCGGGTGTATCGGTGTGTTGCTGTGTTCGGCTCGGCCGTGGTGAAGTTGCAGGGCGCTGGTGATCAGGGCGAAGTGGCTGAATGCCTGCGGGGTGTTACCCAGCTGCCGCTTCGAGGCAGGGTCCCATTCCTCGCTCAGGAGCCCGACGTCGTTGCGCAGGCTCAGGAGCTTTTCGAACAGGATGACGGCCTCGTCACGTCGCCCGGCGCCGTCCAGGGCGTCCACCAGCCAGAATGAACAGGCCAGAAAGACGCCTTCGCCGCCCGGCATTCCGTCCTGGCTGCCGGATGACCGGTAGCGGTGCACGAGACCGTCCTGGGTCAGGCCCCGCTGAATCGCGTCGATGGTGCCAAGGACACGACTGTCGTCCCGGGGCAGAAAGCCAACACGGGGGATCAGCAGCAGGCTCGCGTCCAGGTCAGCGGTGTCATAGGACTGGACGAAGCTGTTCAGCCCGGTGTTGAAACCATGGGACATCACCTCCGCATGGATGGTCGCGGCCAGCGCAGCCCAGCGGTCGCCCGGCCCGGGCAGCCCCAAGCCGCGCACCGCAGCGGCCATCCGGTCAGCCGCGACCCACGCCATCACCTTCGAGTGGGTGAAGTGCCGCCGCGGCCCCCGCATCTCCCAGAGCCCGTTGTCCGGCTGTGTCCAGGCCCCCTCGAGGTGCTCCATGAGGGCGATCTGCAGGTCCCACGAGTCGTCCTCGGTGGTGAGAAGGGCGTTACGGGTCAGCGAGAGGCCGTCCAGGACCTCCCCCCAGACGTCGAGCTGGAGCTGGCCGGCGGCCGCGTTTCCGGTTCGCACCGGCGAAGAGCTCTCATACCCTGCCAGCCAGGTCAGCTCGGTCTCAGGTAACCGGCGTTTGCCAGTAACCCCGTACATGATCTGCAGCTCTGCAGGGTCCCCGGCTACCGCCCGCAGCAGCCATTCTCGCCAGGCCGCGGCCTCCTCGGTATAGCCGGCCGCCAGCAGGGACTGCAGCGTCAAGGCCGCGTCCCGCAGCCAGCAGTACCGATAGTCCCAGTTCCGCGGACCACCGATCTGTTCGGGCAGAGATGTTGTGGGGGCCGCGACGATCCCCCCGGTGGGAGCGTAGGTCAGGGCCTTCAAGGTGATCAGGGAGCGTTGGACCGCCTCGATGTATGGGCCAGCAGCCTTGCTTCGTCCAGACCACTCCGTCCAGAACGCGTGGGTGTCCTGCAAGGCGATCTCGGGGTTTACCGGCTTGGGACGCGGCAGGTGGCTCGGTGTCCACGTCAGCACGAAGGGGATTCGTTCCCCCGCCCGCACGGTGAAGTCACTGACCGTGCGCATGTCTTCGCCAGTGAGCGGGGCACGGGTGCTCAGGTAGGCGGCATCGGGGCCGGCCACTGCTCGGATCCCCCGCTTATCCCGGCGAACCCATGGCACCACGTGGCCATAGTCGAAGCGCAGGACCAGTTCTCCGCGCATGCGCACCGAACCGCGCAGCCCTTCAACGATCCGGACGAAGTCGACGGCCTCATCGCGGGGCGGCATGAAATCTGTGACGCGGACCCGCCCCTGCAGTGTCTCCCACTCGGTCTCAAGGATCAGCGTCCTCGGCCGGTACCGGCGGATGGTGCAGACCCCCATCGAGGCGGGGGCCAGCAGCCAACGGCCAGCCTCGGGTGAGTCGACCAAGGATGCGAAGCAGGCCGGGGAATCAAAGTGGGGCAGGCACAGCCAGTCGACCGAGCCGTCAGTGCCGATCAGGGCCGCGGTGTGCAGGTCCCCGACGATCGCGTAGTCCTCGATCCTGGCCATGGATACCGCCCCTCCACCTCCGAGGTCACGCGAAACTGGGCCATGCTGATTCGAGCCGGAGGCGGGAATCGAACCCGCAATCTACCGCTTACAAGGCGGTTGCTTTGCCATTAAGCCACTCCGGCGTGCTCAGCAAGGATAGAGGTGCGACGTGGCAGGTGGGGGGGCGACCCATGCCTTGCAGGGCCGTCATGGTCAGAGCGGCCCTGCAAGGCTCATGAGCCGGTGGTCAGCTCACCCAAGCTAGCCCAGGTATCGCTGTAGTGCGCCCACCGTGGCCGCGTCCAGGTATCGCGCGCCATCGCGGCGAGCGCCGATCCTGACCTGAAGGGCCCGGACCGTGCGCGGCCCGATGATGCCATCGGGCGTGGCGCCCACCTTGCGCTGCAGAGCCCTGGTCGTGAGCGGGCCGAACGACCCGTCCTGTCGGACACCGACCCACCGCTGGATCGCCCGAATCGTGCTGGCGGTCAGCCTTCCGGTGACCGCGGGCTGGGCGCGACCAACGATGGACACACGGGCCCGTGAGCGCGACACCGTCACGACATACCCTGCCGCGGCCCCGCTGGCCCGGGTCAGCCCGGCCCGTCGACCGCAGACGGGCCAGGCACCGGGGCCCTGGCCGCTCAGGACCCGCTCGGCGATGGCTATCTGTGCGGACTTGCTTGCCAGGTTGGCCTGGGCGGCGTAGCGGGTGCCACCGTACGCAGCCCAGGTCGAGGCGCTGAACTGCAGTCCGCCGTAGTAGCCGTTGCCGGTGTTGATAGCCCAGTTGCCGCTGCTCTCACAGGCGGCAACCCTGTCCCAGACCGTTCCACTGGCCGATGCAGGCGAAGACATGCTGACCCCGGTGATCAGGGACGCCGAGGCGGCGAGGGTGAGTCCGATCATGCGGTTGCGAACGGGGTGGGGTTTTCTGGGAGCCGAATGCTTAGGTGCAGAATACAAAAGGAGAGTCCTCTCCTGACGTGCGCCGGAGAGGTTAGCTGTCGGGTTCAGGCTGTCAGGTGCCTGGCCGGAGTTCCGGCTTCACCCCAAGAGCTGGCTGTGCCAGCTCACCATTGGGTCCCCCACCTTCGTCCAGCCCAGGGATTTCCTGGTTCGTGTCCGCCGACGAAGTTTGGCGCTGCGAACACACGTGCGTGTGATGGTGATATCCAGTTTGTCGCAGACGGTCGGTGCCTGAGGGCTCCGCCCGGGGCTCTGGCGTCGTCGCACAGTCGTCTCGCGCGGCGATATTTCATCGTTCCACGACCCACCAGCGTTCCGCAGGGTTTTGGGAAATGACGCGTTGGCCAGCGCCGAGCCAGCCGGCGCAGGGGGCCGGCTACCAGAACGACCGCGAGATGGCCTGAAAGTGGTCCAGAGACCAGGGCCACCATTCCGGCTGACCGTTACGAACCCAGGCCCACGCCCCCAGCCCCACCCCGATCAGGAGCAGCATTCCCACGACAAAGTCGGAGGCTCCCTTGCCGGGAGCGACGGCCCGCAGCAGACTGCGGGAACCGCGCTTCAGGGCTACTCCACCGGGTCCCCACCAGCACACGACCAAGCCGAGGAGACCACCGACGAGCAGGGGCACTGACCTGCCAGGGGCAGGGTTGCCACCGGTGATAGACGCGGACGCAATCCCAACAGAGAACGTCGCGCCAACCGCGACGATCACGGGGATAACCAGGGCGGTGAGCGTCGTCAGGGCTGCCAGGACGGCATGCCACGGACTTGCCACGATGGTCAACGGGATGTCGCTGCGCCGCAGCCCGCGATCGTGGCGTCGCATCACCAGTGAGGTGATCGAACGGTCAGCGAAACGGGCGAGCAGAGACCACAGAGCGACCAGCACGATTGCGACCATGGGCCAGATCGACGCGACCCCGAGAACCGCCACCGCCAGCGCCAGTGTTGTTCCGCGCCGAGAGGTTCCCCCCACTGGCGGCGCCGGCTGTCGCGGCCCAACTTGGCGGGCCGCCTGCGGGTCTGCTGTGTTGGCCGACTGCGGCAGGGTATCCCTGTTCCAGTCCTGCCACGCAATCCCGGTCGGCGCCGGATCCACGCCCTGCGGGCTGGACCCGGCGGTGGGCCGCACAGTGGGTGGGACGCCGGTGACGGGTAGGGCAAGGGTCGGGGGGGCACCGGCGGCATACTCGTCCAAGGCCTTGACGACCGCGTCGGCCTGCGGGCGCCTGCTGGGAGTTGGCGACAGGGCCGCCGCCAAGAGCGGCCGCAGGCGGGCGTCAACACCCGACAGATCCGACTGGCCACGCCGGACGCGGTCGAGGACCACGTCCATCGGCCCACGCCCGAACGGCGGTGCGCCAGATGCCGCGAACGCCAGGGTGGCAGCCCAGCCCCACCAGTCCGTGGCTTCGGTAACCGGGGCACCGTGCACGACCTCTGGCGAGAGATACCCGGGCGTCCCCATCACCAGCCCCGTCATTGTCAGCCGGATGTCATCAGCGACATGGGCGATACCGAAGTCGATGACCACCGGGTCACCGTCCAGAAGCACGACATTCGCGGGCTTGAGGTCCCGGTGAATGACGCCGGCACCGTGAATGGCCTTGAGGGCCTCCCAGAGCCCGCGGCCGAGCCGCAGGAGGGCCTCACCTTGCAGGGGCCCGTTCTCGGACACCACCCGGTCAAGAGCAGGCCCGGGGATGTACCTGGTCACGATGTACGGCCGAGCCCCCTCGGTGTCAGCGTCCAGGACGGCTGCCACTCGGGGGTGCCGCACCAGCTCCAGAGTCTCGAACTCGCGCCGCAGACGGTCACGGGCCTCGCGGTCATGGGCGATGTGCTCGCGCAGGACCTTGATGGCCACGGCCCGCCCTTTCGGGTCGAGGGCAAGATAGACCACCCCCATGCCACCCTCCCCGAGTGGCTGGATCAGCCGGTAGGGGCCAATGCGTTGGGCACCCACGACGGGGTACTGCACCGGACCCTGGACGACTGAGCCTGCTTCATCGTCGCGTGCCAGACCCACCGTCATGACTCCACGGTAGGTGTTCTGAGCGGTTTTGGGGCGAAGCAGAGCCCACGAAAGATGCTACTGCTGGATGTAGCCCACGAGATGGTCACGTTCGGTCTGTAGCTCGTCNATGCGCCCCTTGACGATGTCGCCAATGCTGACAATAGCCACCAGTTTGCCGTCGACGACGACCGGAATGTGACGGACTCGGTGCTCGGTCATGACCCGGGCAAGCTCGTCGATGCCATCCTCGGGGGTGCACGTCTGCACATCGCTGGTCATGATCATGGCAACGGTCTCGTCCAGCACCCCAACCCCGTCGGTATGCAGATGGCGCACCACATCACGCTCGCTGACGATGCCCGACACTCTCGAGCCATCATCGCTGACGACCACAGCACCGATATGGTTCTGTTCCAGGGCTTCGAGCAGTCCCCGGACCGTCGCATCCGGGCGAAGAGTCACTACGCTGTCACCTTTTCGGCGGATCACGTCTGAAATGCGCATGGGTCGACCGTAGTCCTTGCCTTTGGTCTCTCGCCAGCGCCCGGCAGACAAAAGACCGAATCGGGGGTGTGTCACCGTAGGCTGGCCCCAATCCCGGCTGAGGAGCTGATAGAGCGTGACCGTCGCTGCACCGACGTTCGACCTGGTAGTTGCCGCAAACCGCCTGCCCCTGGACCGAGTGATCGACGACTCGGGCGAGTCCACCTGGCGACGCAGCCCTGGGGGGCTCGTGACCGCGATGGAGTCAGTCATGCGCGGCCGCGAGGCGGCATGGGTCGGCTGGGCGGGTGAACCCGGCCCTGCGCCCCAGCCGTTCAGCGACGAGGGGATGTACCTGCTGCCTGTGGGCCTTTCACCCACAGAGATCCAGGAGTACTACGAGGGTTTCAGCAACGACACGCTCTGGCCTATCTTCCATGACGTGATCGTCCCGGCGAGCTTCCACCGCAACTGGTGGAACACCTACCGGACGGTCAACCATCGCTTTGCCATGGCCATCGTCGAAGTGGCCGCGCCGGGCGCCACGGTCTGGGTGCATGACTACCAGCTCCAGCTCGTTCCCGCGATGGTCCGTGCCCTGCGACCCGATGTGCGCATCGGGTGGTTCAACCACATCCCGTTCCCACCGGTTGAGCTATTCTCGCAGCTTCCGTGGCGGCGAGCGCTGATCGAAGGACTGTTGGGGGCGGATTTCCTGGGATTCCAGCGCACCGCCGACGCCGAGAACTTCCTGCGTTGCTGCCGGCGGCTGTTGGGGATGGTGACCAAAGCCGACACCGTCACCTTCACACCACCCGGCGACGACCCAACCACCCGTCGCACCGTCCGGGCCGCCGCGATACCGATCTCGGTGGACTTCAAGGGCCTGGACGCCCTGTCGCGCACGCCCGAGGTGAAAGCCCGCGCGGCGGAGATCCGTGCCTCGCTGGGCAATCCGAAGATCCTCATGCTCGGCGTCGACAGGCTGGACTACACCAAGGGAATCAGGCACCGTCTCAAGGCGTATCAAGAGCTGCTGGAGGACAAGGCGATCGCCCCGCCGGACGTGACCCTCATGCAGGTGTCCACCCCGAGCCGTGAGCGCGTGAACGCCTACCGCCATCTGCGCGAGGAAATCGAACGCACGGTCGGGAGCATCAACGGCGAGTTCTCCGACATCGGCTCACCGGCGGTCTACTACCTCTACCAGTCGTATCCCCGCACCGAGATGGCCGCCATGTTCCTGGCCGCCGACGTGATGCTGGTGACGCCGTTGCGTGATGGCATGAACCTGATCGCCAAGGAGTACGTCGCCTGCCGGCACGACCTCGGCGGCGCTCTGGTGCTCTCAGAGTTCGCTGGTGCCTGGCACGAGCTGCACCAGGCCTTCATCTGCAACCCACACGACGTCGAGGGGGTCAAGCAGACCATCATGCGGGCTATCACCGCCCCCGAGGACGAGCGACGGCGCCGGATGAAGGCACTGCGAAAACGGGTCTCGGTTCACGACGTGCAGCGATGGGCAACCCGGTATCTGGACGCACTTGCCACCGCACCGGCCAGACCGCACCGTCCCACCCGCGCGAGTGACGAGGAGCGCAGAGGGGTCGAGCGGGCTAACAGGTCAAACCGCAGGGCACTGGACAATGCCTCCGAGCGGATGACAGAGCTGTGACGGCTCCGGGCCCAGATCTGCGTAGCGCGCTCTCGGCCTTCGCTGCGCAGCCGAAGGTTCTGGTCGCGGTCGACTTCGATGGAACCCTCTCCCCCTTCGTCCTGGACCCGATGCAGGCACGTGCCCTGCCCGGCGGCGTCGAAGCGCTGAGGCAAGCGGCTGCGCTGCCCGGGGTCAGCGTGGCCGTCGTGTCGGGGCGCGACCTCGGGACGCTAGAGACGATCACCGGCATTGGCCCGGGCGATGGCATCACCCTGATTGGCAGCCACGGCGCACAGCTCAACCTGAATGAGCACGACGACCTGGACCAGGAGGCCGCCGCCAGGCTGATCGCGGTCACCAGCGAGCTGGCGGCCATCAGGGCCCGCTACCCCCAGGTGCGACTGGAGCACAAGGCGTCTGCAGTCGCTCTGCACACCAGGGGCGTCGACTCGTCGATCGCCACCGCCGCGATGGCCGCCGCGCGCGAGGTGGCCCAACGTCACCCGGGCGTGCACATCATGCCCGGCAAGAACGTTGTCGAGCTCACCGTGCTGGAGGCCAACAAGGGCACCGCTGTGGTCAGGCTGGCTCGAGCCACCAGTTCGAACGCAACGCTCTACGCAGGTGACGACGTAACCGACGAACGAGCCTTTGCGGCGCTCGACCCCGCCTCCGGCGATCTGACGGTCAAAGTCGGCGACGGCGAGACGATTGCCACACAACGTGTCGCCGACCAGTCAGCTGTCGTAGAGCTTCTTGAGCTGTTTGTTGACCTACGTCACCTCCAGCGGCACAGCGCGCGAGACTGAAGCCTCTCAGGTGGCCGCGGTACCTCCGTCGGGATGGGCGCTGATGGACACCGGAGCGGCGCCCGTGGAACCGCGGACGACCAACTCGGGGCGGAAGATGTACTCGGCCAGCGGGGCCGGGTCGCCCGCAATCTGGTCCAGCAGGGCACGGACCGCAGCTTCACTCATGGCCTGGACACTCTGACGGACCGTGGTCAGCGGCGGGTCGGTGAACGCGATCAGGGGCGAGTCGTCGTAACCGACCACAGACACGTCAGCCGGCACGCCTAGTCCGCGCGCACGCGCAGCTCTGATGGCCCCCAGCGCCATCAGGTCCGAGCCGCACACAATCGCCGTGGTGCCTTTGTCGATCAGTCGCTGGGCTGCCACCGCCCCGCCTTCGACGCTGAACATCGTGTGCTCAATCAGGTCCTCTACATCGGCACGACCAAGCAAGGTCATCATCGAGGTGCGAAAGCCAATGATCTTGCGGATGACCGGAACGTAGCGATCCTGACCCACGGCAAGCCCGATGTCCTTGTGTCCGAGGGCGACCAGGTGGCCCAGGGCAAGGTCCATGGAGGCCACATCGTCGTTGGAGATGAACGGCGCGTCCACGCCCTCGAGGTAGCCGTTGATCAGCACGATCGGCAGGCCACGTTTGCGCAGGCCCACGTAGCGCTGGGGATCGGTAGTCGAGTCTGCGTGAAGCCCGCTGACGTAGATGATCCCGGCCACACCACGCTCCAGCAGCATCGTCACATAGTCGTCCTCGTGTACACCCCCTGGGGTCTGGGTGCACAGGACGGGCGTGTAGCCCTGGCGTGCCAGTGCGGTCTCGATGGCCTGGGCGAAGGCGGGAAAGATCGGGTTCGTCAGCTCAGGAGTGACCAGCCCGACAAGCCCGGCACTCGTGCGCCTCAGCCGGCTAGGTCGGTCGTAACCCAGGACATCCAAGGAAGTCAGCACCGCCTGCCGGGTCGTGTCCGCCACACCCGGCTTACCGTTCAGGACCCGGCTGACCGTCGCCTCGCTGACCTGCGCATGCTCAGCGATGTCCGCCAGTCGCGCTCCCATAGCTTTTCCTTCTGCTTTCTCGTGCACGACTGGTCCTGCTTGATCCCTGGTCATGACTGGCACGTTCCTCGTGGCCCTGCCAGGTCCAGATGCTGACTTCAGGCTTGTCCTCCTTCAGCCACACGCCGTGGCCACTGAGAAAGGGATCCCGCCCGTACGCCGTCTGCGCGCCAGTCACGTGCTTTGGGGACACGGCGATCGACTCGCGCGCGACATGCGCGCCGTGAAATAGGCGCCGTCTGCTCTGGGCTTTCTCGCTCCCAGGAACACCAGGACGTCATCATTGGCATGGACCCCTCTCCGGCCACCCTCCCGCAAAGCATGACTGAGGTTACGCGCCGAGGTGAGTCCCGGGGTAGACCTGCAGGATCGGCTCATCCCGGCCGCACGGCGCCATCGCCAAGAACTCGCTCACGGTGCCCATCTCGGCAGGGCCACCCAGACGCGGAGTCGGGCTCACTTGACCGATCCCTGGGTCAGTCCGCCCACGAGCTGCTCCTGGAATCCGAGGGAGAGCAGCACCACCGGCAGTGAAGCCACCTGGCGCCGGCACAGAACTGGCCGAAGTACTGGTTCATGTTGCCCTTGGATCATCGCGCAGAGCCCAGCCCCGAGCGTCTGTGAGTCGACGTCTCTGAGGAAGATGCTGGCAAGCATGAACTCACCAAACAAGCCGACGAAGGACGGCATGAACACCGTGACCAAGATGGGCGTGACCAGTCGCAGGGTCATCGTGCACCGTCCACCTTGGCGGCCTCGTCCAGCTCGCGGGGCACGGTGTCGAAGTATCCCTTGAGCAGCCAAACGTTGGCGCCCATCGCCCCACCGAGGTAGGCCAGGATCAGGGCGGGGGAGGTGTTTATCCCGAGCGCCGGCAGCACGTCACCAACGGCGACGAACGTCGTGTACTGAGCCACGAAGGCCAACAGGGCCGGAAACATCAGCAGAAGCAAGAGGGCCAGCAGGCCGAGACGCCGGCCGGTGAAGCGCATCCGGGAGAAGGCGCGGTAACGGCCACCGCACCCATCGCACGCTTGTGCATGATGATTCTCCTTGGGAAGCCCTGGGCGGCTCTGAAGCAGCCCTAGTGGCCCGAAAGCTAGCAATTCCTTGCAAGAATTCCAAAACAATCTTTACAAGAAATGGCAGACCACATTTGCATAAGAACCGCTGCCTCGAAGGCCTCCCGCTACCCGAATACGCGTTCACCAGCCACGTCGGCTACAGTCTCAGGTACGGCATGATGCGCGTCACACACCCGCCTCAGGCTCGCCCACGGGCGCCCCCACGGCGTTCATCACCTTTACAACGGATCGTCCGGCACGTTCCTGCCGGTGAAGGAAGCTGACCCACATGGCAACAGTCAGGTTTGATAACGCCAGCCGGACCTACCCCGGCAACGACAAGCCCTCCATAGACAACTTGAACATCGACATCGCAGACGGCGAGTTCCTCGTTCTTGTCGGTCCCTCTGGCTGCGGCAAGTCCACAGCGCTGCGGATGCTCGCCGGGCTCGAAGAGGTCAACGTCGGCGACATCTGGATTGGCGACCGCAACGTCACCGACCTGTCCCCCAAGGACCGCGACGTCGCAATGGTCTTCCAGAACTACGCGCTCTACCCGCACATGTCTGTGGCCGACAACATGGGCTTTGCGCTAAAGATCGCAGGGGTCAACAAGAGCGAGATCGCCAAGCGAGTCGGCGACGCCGCCAAGATCCTCGACCTCTCGGAGTACCTCGAGCGCAAGCCCAAGACGCTCTCAGGTGGTCAGCGCCAGCGTGTCGCAATGGGCCGGGCCATCGTGCGCAACCCGCAGGTGTTCCTCATGGACGAACCGTTGTCGAACCTGGACGCCAAGCTTCGCGTTCAAACGCGCACCCAGATCGCCTCTCTGCAAAGGCGGTTGGGCGTCACCATGGTCTACGTCACCCACGACCAGATCGAGGCCATGACGATGGGAGACCGTGTCGCGGTCCTCAAGGACGGCATCCTGCAGCAGTGCGACACCCCTCGCGGCATGTACGACCACCCGGAGAACGTCTTCGTCGCCGGGTTCATCGGCTCACCGGCGATGAACCTCTTCGACGTACCCGTTGTCGAGGGCGGCGTGAAGTTCGGCTCGTCCACCTACCCCATCGAGCGCGATCTCCTGACCGGCATCGGCAAAGAGGTCACCCTCGGTGTTCGTCCCGAGGACCTCACGATACGGATGGAGGGTGAAGGCCTGCCTGTCACCGTCGACGTCGTCGAAGAGCTCGGGGCNGACGCCTACATCTACGGCTCGACCACCGAAACTCATGGCGAGATCAAGCCGATCATCGTGCGCGTCGACGGTCGCACCCCTCCGAAGAAGGGCTCCGTCGTCCACCTCCTACCCGCCAAGGGCGAGCACGTGCATCTCTTCAACAACGAAACTGGCCTTCGCATCGGCAGCTGATCACCCACCCACCCATNACAGAAGGTNGCCACGTCCCTGCGGGGGCATGGCNACCTTCTGTCATGTCTGTGACCTAGCTGCCTGAGGCGCCAAGGGTCTCAGCAATCCGTGCCACGATAGGAAGATGGCACTGGAGATCACCGCGGCGAGACCAGACCCTGCACTGCTCGACCTCCCGTGGTCGGTGCCGCTGGAGGACTGGCCCGACCAACACCTGGCGGCCCTGCCCCGGGGTATCTCGCGGCACGTGGTGAGGTTCGTAAGGGTCTCCGGCAAGGTCATCGCGGTCAAGGAGATCCGGCCCGACCTGGCCGTTCGCGAGTACAACCTGTTGCGCTTTCTCAAGAAGATCGGCCAGCCGTGCGTCCAACCGTTCGGCGTGGTCAGCGGACGCACCACCGCCGACGGCGAGGAGCTCGACGCGTGCCTGCTCACCCGTCACCTTCACTTCTCCCTGCCTTATCGCGTCCTGTTCAGCCAGAGCCTGCGGCCGGACACCGCCCAGCGGCTGATCGACGCGCTGGCCGTGCTGCTGGTGCGGCTCCACCTCGCGGGCTTCTGGTGGGGCGACGTGTCCTTGTCCAACACCCTGTTCCGCCGCGATGCGGGTGCCTACGCGGCCTACCTCGTGGATGCCGAGACCGGTGAGATCCGCAGCACGCTGTCCGACGGACAGCGAGAGCACGACCTCGACATCGCCCGGGTCAACATCGCCGGCGAGCTGATGGACCTGGAAGCCGGGGGATTCCTGGCGCCCACCGTCGATCCGATCGAAGTCTCACAGACCATCGTCGACCGGTACCGATCACTGTGGAGGGAGCTCACCGGACTCGAGCGGTTCGAGAAGGGCTGCCGCTGGCGCGTCGACGAGCGCATCCGCCGGCTGAACATGCTCGGCTTTGACGTGGACGAGCTGACCATCTCTACCGACTTCGGCGGCGCAACAATACAGATCCAGCCGAAGGTCGTTGATGCGGGACATCATTCACGCCGCTTGATGCGCCTGACCGGTCTCGATGTCGAGGAGAACCAGGCGCGCCGCCTGCTCAACGATCTCGACACCTTCCGGGCCTCGCAGGATCGGCAGAATGATGACGAGGCACTCGTGGCCCACGACTGGCTATCCCAGGTCTACGAACCGGTCATCCGCACCGTGCCGCGCGACCTGACCAGGAAGCTTGAGCCGGCCGAGGTCTTCCATGAGGTTCTCGAGCACCGCTGGTACCTCTCAGAGGAGGCCGGCCACGACATCCCGATCAGAGAGGTCATCGCTGACTACCTGAAGAACGTGCTCACCCGGAAACCTGACGAAGCGGCGGTGCTCGGCCTCGACACGTCCGAGATTCCGGTAGTGGTGTCCTTGCGGCCAGCCTCGCCTGGCCGCTAACGCCTCAGGCCGGGGACAGCCACGTCCACCCCGGCACATTACGCAGGATCCAGAACATCAGGATCGCGGCCAGCGCGCTGTACAGCACCCAGGGTGGCGCCAGCCCTCGGCGAGGTCGTCCGGTGACGGTTCGGTTGAGCCAAAGCACCCAGGCGACCACGAGGTAGCCGGCAGCCACCACCGCGAAAGGGTTGCGGGCCAGCGCCGTCATGAGGTCGCCATGAGCAAGGGCATGAAGCGCCCGAAGCGCACCGCAGCCTGGGCAGTACCACCCGGTGATGGCCAGAAAGGGACACGTCGGGTAGTGACCCGCCAGGTTCGGATCCACAGCGGCCACGTAGACGGTGCCTGCGAGCGCAGCCACGCCGACTCCCAGGGGAAGCAGCACTTCTCGCCGGCCACCGGTCAGGGCCGATGTCACCGAGCGTGACAACGTCGCGGAGCGTGAGGGCACATCCATCACAGTAACCCGTCCTTTCAAGACGGATCCGCTCAGAACCCCTCAATAACCGGTACTGGTCTTCACGTTGAATTTGGCCACACCAACCGCGATGGCGATCCCGTAGAGCACAGCGATGATGGCCCAGGCGATCNCAGCCCAGATGGCGAACCTCCTGGCCTTGGCCGAGGCTTCCTGAGCCCCGGCGACGTCTCCCAGGGCCCACTTGCTGTTCACCTGGGTGGAGAAGACGATCGACGCGATGCCGAACGGCAAGCAGCAGAAGATCGTCGTCAAGATGGCCCAGACCAGGTAGTTGGGTGGCGGCACGCCTGGGGCACCAGGAGCGCCGTAAGAAGGCGGTGGAGGCGGTGGAGGCGGTGGGGTGTCGCTGTAGTCAGACATGCGCAAGCCCTCTCGTCAGGTAAGAAGGCGGTGGAGGCGGTGGAGGCGGTGGGGTGTCGCTGTAGTCAGACATGCGCAAGCCCTCTCGTCAGGTGTCGGCACCGGTGGCGCACTGATTCGACGTTACCGGACCTGGCAGCGCCAGTGGCTCATTTGTGCGTGCCAGTCGTGCACCCCGAACCCTCAGAGTGCACGGCGGCGGGCAACTTCGTACAGCGTGACGCCGGTGGCTATCCCGGCGTTCAGGGACTCCACCACTGAGGACATGGGGATCGAGACGATCTGGTCACAGGTCGTTCTGACCAGCCGTGACAACCCCTTGCCCTCCGAGCCCACGACGATGACCAGGGGCTCCTTGGCGAGCTCCAAGGCGGGCAACGNCACGTCGCCGTCCATGTCGAGGCCCAGCACGAAGAAGCCGGCCTTGCGGTAGTCCTCCAGGGTCCGGGTGAGGTTGCTGCACTGGGCCACCGGGATCCGCGCGGCAGCCCCGGCGGAGGTCTTCCACGCGCTGGCGGTCATCCCCACCGAACGCCGCTCCGGCACGACAACTCCGTGACCCCCGAAAGCAGCGACCGAGCGGATGATCGCGCCCAGGTTCCGGGGATCGGTGATGCCATCGAGGGCGACGATGAGCGGTATCCCGGGGGCCTCAGGGTTGACCAGGTCGTTCGGGTGGGCATAGGCGTATGCCGGAACCTGAAGGGCCAGACCCTGGTGGACTCCGCCCTCGGTGATCCGGTCGAGCTCGCCTCGGGGCGTCTCCAGAATCGAGAGGGATCGGCCAGTGGCGATCTTGAGCGCCTCACGCACCCGGTCGTCGGACTCGAGCCGACCGGCGACGTACATCGTCGTGACCGGGACGTTGGCCCTCAGCGCCTCCAGCACAGAGTTACGGCCGTAGACGATCTCGCTGGCCCCCTTAGGTCGCCGAGACGTACCGTTCTTGTGGGCAGGACCACTGCTGCGAGCAGGCCGGCTTCCAGGAGCAGCTCCGCGGGCAGTTGCGCGGGCTGCGTTCTTGTGCGCAGGGTGCTTGGTGCGCTCGACGGCCTTGGGAGTTGCGCCGCGCGCTTCCAGACCCTTGCGCCTCTGGCCACCGCTGCCAGCGCTGGGACCCTTCTTGGACCCGCGGATGGCGCCTCGGCGCTGAGAGTTACCAGCCATGTTCGGTTGCCTTTCAGATTTCCGTGTGCCGGGCCAGCGACCAACGTGCACCCGAGGGGGTGTCCTCGACAGCGATACCCGCTGTCGTGAGCCGATCACGGATCTGGTCGGCCGCGCGGTAGTCACGAGCTGCCCGGGCTGTGGCCCTGGCTTCGATGCGGTCACTCACGAGTGCGTCCAAGGCCGCCATGGCATCGTCAGCACCACTGCCCGAAGATGAGTTCCATTGCGGGTTAAGCGGATTGACACCGAGGGCCTCAGTCATCGCGACCACCTGCTGGGCCAAAGACCTGGCCTGGTCGTCATCACCCTCGTCGAGGGCAGTGTTGCCGGCCCGCACTGACTCGTGAACCACCGCCAACGCACCTGAGACATTCAGGTCGTCATCCATGGCCTGCACGAAGCCCGCAGGCAGGTCGGTGCCGGTCTGCAGGGGACCGCTCCCAAGGGCGCGGCGCAGGAAGCCTTCTACGCGATCGACCGCCGCCTCGGCCTCACGCAACGAGCCCTCGTGGTACTCGATGGTGGAGCGGTAGTGAGCGGCGCCCAGGTAGTAACGGACCGCGAGCGGGCGCGCCACCTTAGTGATCTCGCTGACCAGGAGGGCATTGCCCAGCGACTTGCCCATCTTCTCGCCGCTCATGGTCACCCATGCGTTGTGTAACCAGTAGTTGGAAAAACCCAGCCCGGCAGCACGTGACTGGGCCTGCTCGTTCTCGTGGTGGGGGAAGCGCAGGTCAACGCCTCCGCCGTGGATGTCGAAGGTGTCACCGAGGTACTTGCGTGCCATAGCCGAGCACTCGAGGTGCCAGCCCGGACGACCGTGTCCGAACGCCGTTGGCCAGCTCGCCGTCTCCGGCTCACCCGCCTTGTGGCCCTTCCATAACGCGAAGTCACGCGGGTCGCGCTTGCCGCGCGGGTCGGCGTCCGCAGCAGCCTCCATGTCGTCGATCCGCTGATGGGTGAGCTCCCCGTAGGCTGGATAGCTGCGCACATCGAAGTAGACGTCGCCGCTACCGTCCTGGGCGACATAGGCGTGACCCTTGTCGATAAGGGTCTGCATGATCTCCTGCATCTCGGTGATGTGCCCGGTGGCCCGCGGCTCGTACGTCGGCGCCAGAACGCCGAGCAGGTCGAGCGCATCATTGGTGGCGCGTTCGTTCGCATAGCTCCAGGCCCACCATGGGGCCCCCGCCTCGGCGGACTTTGCCAAGATCTTGTCATCGATGTCGGTGACGTTGCGGATCAGTGTCACGTCAAACCCGTGTCCGCAGGTAAGCCACCGGCGCAGGATGTCGAACGCTACGGCAAAGCGAACGTGCCCGATGTGCGGGGCACCCTGGGTCGTGAGTCCACAGACATAGATGCCGACCCTGCCCTCGGTGACCGGGACGAAGTCGCGCAACTCTTGGGTGGCGGTGTCATAAAGGCGAATGCTCACCAGCCAAGGTTACCGGCGGGCCGGCCAAGGCAGCGCCAGCCAAGCCAAGCGAGACCAAGCCGCTGCTCGGTCGCCCTCGCGTGGTGGGTGGCAGTCAGGGCTGGGCTGTGCCCCGATCAGAGGGTTCGGCAGCGGCCGGGAAGACGATCGCCGTTGCCAGGGCTGCGATGCCTTCGCCTCGTCCGGTCAGTCCGAGCCCGTCGGTGGTTGTCGCCGCGAGGGACACCGGTGCCGCCACAACCGCGCCCAAGGCGGTCTGAGCCTCCTGGCGGCGGGGACCGAGCTTCGGCCCGTTGCCGACCATCTGAATGGCGATGTTGCCAATCACATAGCCAGCGTCGGCGACGACTCTCGCGGCCTGAGCCAGCAACACCACGCCAGCGGCGCCGGCAAGTTCAGGGCGATCAGTGCCGAAGTGCGCACCCAGATCCCCCATCCCGACGGCCGAGAAGAGCGCATCGCAGGCCGCATGGGCAACGACGTCGGCATCAGAGTGGCCGGTCAGTCCGCGCTCACCGGGCCAGCTCAACCCGGCCAACGACAAGGTTCGGTCATCATCGGCAAACCGATGAACATCCACCCCGACTCCCACCCGTGGCAGCCAGTCGGCGCCCGGCGCGGGCCTGACGAGGGAATGCGGGCTATCGGGCATACAAGCCATCCTGAATCAGTGCGGTCGCGACGGTGAGGTCCACAGGAGAGGTTATCTTCAGCGCCCGATGATCACCGGCCACCACATGGACGTGCCCGCCGTCGCGCTCAACCAGACCGGCATCATCGGTGGCCAACGTACCCTCGATGTGGGCGTGAGCCAGCTCCAGCACTCCACGAAGGAACCCCTGAGGGGTCTGAATGCTGCGCAGAGAACCGCGATCCAAGGTGTCCAGCACGCAGTCCTGGTTGTCGACCACCTTCACCGTGTCGGTGACCGGGACTCCGGGAACGACGGCAGGATGGCCATCTCTTACGGCGTCGATCACCCTGGCGAACAGGTCCGAGGGCGCCAGGGCCCGGGCAACATCATGGACCAGCACGATGCCGTCCCCTGGGCGCAGCGCGCCCAGACCTGCTTCGACCGACGCCGACCGATCCTCCCCGCCAGCCACAACATCCACCCGGCAGTGCTGGCCGAGAAGGTCGGCGGCGGCCCGGCATCGCCCGACATGGGAAGGCGGCGCCACGATGACGACGTGCTTCACCTCCGCGCAACCAAGAACTCCCCGAAGTGCGTGAGTCAGTAACGACTCACCGCACAACGGGGCGAACGCTTTGGGCATCCCGGCACCCAGCCGCACACCACTACCGGCGGCGACCAAGATGACCGCGACCCTTAAAGACGGTGCGTGAACAGTCCGTGCACCTACAGGGCGGTCGTCTTCAGCAGACACTCGCTCAGGAGGCGAGAACCTCGTCAAGGATGGCCTCAGCCTTGTCCTCGTTCGTCTTCTCTGCGAGCGCCAGCTCGGAGACGAGGATCTGGCGAGCCTTGGCCAGCATGCGCTTCTCTCCAGCGGACAGGCCACGGTCCTTGTCCCGGCGCCACAGGTCACGGACGACCTCGGCGACCTTGATGACATCCCCGGACGCAAGCTTCTCCAGGTTTGCCTTGTAGCGCCGTGACCAGTTGGTCGGCTCCTCGGTGTGCGCGGCACGCAGAACCTCGAAGACACGTTCCAGGCCTTCTTGGCCAACGACGTCACGGACACCCACCAGGTCACAGTTCTCGGCGGGAACCTCGATGGTCAGGTCGCCTTGGGCAACCTTCAGCACGAGGTAGATCTTGTCTTCGCCCTTGATAGTGCGAGTTTTCATCTTTTCGATCAATGCCGCACCGTGGTGCGGATACACGACCGTTTCACCGACTTTGAAGACCATCTGCTATGTACCCCTTTCGCGACCTTAAGGGTACCACGGCAGAAGGACACACCAGAGTGCGCGATCGTGCGTTTCTGCAGGTCAGAGCCATAATATCGGTCATACTCGCCGCCCGGGCGGTCTTGACAGAACGTCATTTCACGTGCATCAGCGTGTCTCAGGGAGCCTCGAACTTGTACCCGAGGCCGCGCACGGTGACGATGAACTGCGGGTTCGCCGGGTCGGGCTCGACCTTTGAACGCAGTCGCTTCACGTGGACATCCAGGGTCTTTGTGTCACCGACATAGTCACTGCCCCACACGCGATCGATCAGCTGTGCGCGGGTCAGCACCCTGCCGGAGTTGCGCAAGAGCATCTCGAGCAGCTCGAACTCCTTCAGGGGCAGCGGCGTGTGCGTCCCGTTAACCGTCACAACGTGCCGTTCGACGTCCATCCGGACCGGGCCGGACTCCAGCGTGGCGGGCATCAGCTCATCGGGCTCCTGGCCGCGACGAAGAACCGCCTTGATCCGGGCCAGCAGCTCACGGCTGGAGTAGGGCTTGGTGACATAGTCGTCCGCCCCGATCTCGAGCCCGACCACTTTGTCGATCTCGCTGTCCTTGGCGGTCAGCATGATGACCGGCACGGACGAGCGATGGCGCAGTGCCCGGCACACATCCATACCGGACAGCCCGGGAAGCATCAGGTCCAGCAGCACGAGGTCCGCCCCTGCGCGGTCGAAGTCCTCCAGAGCCATCGGCCCCGTCTCGGCCACGGCAACCTCGTATCCCTCCTTTCGCAACAGGTAGGACAAAGGGTCGGAGAACGATTCCTCGTCCTCGACCACCAGGATCCGCGTCATGGGGTGACCTCTCGTGTTCGATGTTGAAGACTGGGGATCTGGCCGGAAACAGCGGGTGCGCCAGGCTCGGCGGTCGTGCGGCCCGGTTGTGCCGCAGGCAGGCGCATCGTGAACGTTGAGCCATGGCCAGGCTCACTCCACACCGTGACCTCACCCCCGTGGTTTGCACAGATGTGCTTGACGATGGCCAGTCCCAGACCGGTGCCACCGGTGGCCCGGGAGCGCGCGGCGTCCACACGGTAGAAGCGCTCGAAGATCCGGGCCTGCTCGCTCTCGGGGATTCCCTGGCCCTGGTCGGCGACCGCGATCTCCACGAGCTGTTCGGAGGACCGTACGCTCACCGCCACTCGGGCTCCCGGAGCGGAATAGTTGATCGCGTTGCCTATCAGGTTACGGACGGCGGTCACGAGCAGGTCTGCGTCCCCGAAGACGTAGGC
>JGI24140J50213_10000228_pt1 | contig 26591 bp, 26 predicted proteins | sample BarGraIncu00222A_FD_50213 | JGI IMG/M metagenome (IMG submission 50213)
TTGCGCTCTTCGCCGCGGCCGGCGCGGAGCAAGCGGCATGAAGTACATCGACGAGTTCCGCGACGGCGCGCTGGCGAGTCGCATCGCCGTCGCCATCGCCGCCGAGGCCGACCCCGGCCGCAGCTACAACCTGATGGAGTTCTGCGGCGGGCACACGCACGCGATTTCGCGCTACGGCGTCAGCGACCTGCTGCCGGCGCCGGTGCGAATGATCCACGGACCGGGCTGCCCGGTGTGCGTGCTGCCGATCGGCCGCGTCGACCTGGCGATCGGCCTGGCGCTCGAGCAGCGCGCGATCGTGTGCACCTACGGGGACTGCCTGCGCGTCCCGGCCTCGAACCAGCTCTCGCTGCAAAAGGCCAAGGCGCGCGGCGGCGACGTGCGCATGATCTATTCGCCGGCCGATGCGCTGAAGGTCGCCCAGGCGCACCCCGACCGCGAGGTCGTCTTCTTCGCGATCGGTTTCGAGACGACGACGCCGCCGACCGCGCTCGTCATCAAGGAGGCGGCGCGCCTCGGCCTGGCCAACTTCAGCGTCCTCTGCAACCACGTGCTGACGCCGGCGGCGATCACCAACATCCTCGAGTCGCCCGAGGTGCGCGAGCTCGGCACGCTGCCGCTCGACGGCTTCATCGGACCGGCGCACGTGTCGACCGTCATCGGCAGCCGGCCCTACGAATTCTTCGCGGAGGAATACCGCAAACCCGTGGTAATCGCCGGCTTCGAGCCGCTCGACGTGATGCAGGCGATCCTGATGCTGGTGCGCCAGATCAACGAGGGCCGCGCCGAAGTCGAGAACGAGTTCACCCGCGCGGTGACTCGTGACGGCAACCTGAAGGCGCAAGCGCTGGTGTCGGAGGTGTTCGAGCTGCGCCGCACGTTCGAGTGGCGTGGCCTCGGCATGGTGCCGTACAGCGCGCTGCGCATCCGCGCCGCTTACGCCGGCTTCGACGCCGAGCGTCGCTTCGCCCTCGAGACCCGCTCGGTCGCCGACAACAAGGCGTGCGAATGCGGCGCCATCCTGCGCGGAGTCAAGCATCCGCGCGACTGCAAGGTGTTCGGCACCGTCTGCACGCCGGAGAACCCGATCGGCTCGTGCATGGTCTCGTCCGAAGGAGCGTGCGCCGCGTACTACAGCTACGGACGCTTTCGCGAGATCGCCGTGGTGGCGGCGGAATGAGTACCGTCCGCCCCGGCTACGTTCGTCCTCTCGACCTCCGGCACGGCCGCGTCGACATGTCGCACGGCTCGGGCGGCCGGGCGATGGCACAGCTGGTCGAGCAGCTTTTCGCCGCCGCCTTCGACAACGAGTGGCTGGCGCAACGCAACGACCAGGCGCTGCTGCCGCGGCCCGAGGGCCGCATCGTCATGTCGACCGACTGCCACGTCGTCTCGCCGCTCTTTTTTCCCGGCGGCGACATCGGCTGCCTGTCGGTGCACGGAACGATCAACGACGTGGCGATGTCGGGGGCGCGTCCGCTCTGGCTCGCAGCCGGCTTCATCCTCGAAGAAGGCTTTCCGCTTGCCGACCTGCAACGCATCGTCGCTTCGATGGCGAGCGCCGCGCGCGCTGCCGGCGTGCCTATCGTCACCGGCGACACCAAGGTCGTCGAGGCGGGCAAGGGCGACGGCGTCTTCATCACGACCACGGGCGTCGGTGTCGTCGCGCCGGGCCTCGAGATCTCGGGCGACCGGGCCCGCCCGGGCGATCGCATCATCGTCTCGGGAACTGTCGGCGATCACGGCATGGCCGTCATGTCGCAGCGCGAGTCGCTCGCCTTCGGAACCGACCTCGTCTCCGACACGGCGGCGCTGCACGGTCTCGTCGCGGCGATGGTCGACGCCGTCCCCGAAGTGCGCGCGCTGCGCGACCCGACTCGCGGCGGGCTGGCAACGACGCTGAACGAGATCGCCGGCCAATCGGGCGTCGGGATGACGATCGACGAGGCGGCGGTGCCGGTGCTGCCGCAGGTCGAGGCGGCCTGCGAATTTCTCGGCCTCGATCCGCTCTACGTCGCCAACGAAGGCAAGCTGGTCGCGATCGTTCCGGCAGCGCACGCCGAGCGCCTGCTCGAGGTCATGCGCGAGCACCCGCTGGGCCGTCGCGCCGCGCTGATCGGCGAGGTGATCGCGGATGCGCACCACTTCGTGCAGATGCGCACCCGCTTCGGCGGCCGGCGCATCGTCGACTGGCTCGCCGGCGACCAGCTGCCGCGTATCTGCTAGTCCACTGATGAACCAGCTCGCCAAGCCGTGCGCATCCTGTTCCTGACGCGCAGCTTCAACAGCCTGGCGCAGCGCCTGTACCTCGAGCTGACGGCGCTCGGCCACGAGGTGTCGGTCGAGTTCGACATTTCCGACGCGGTGACGATCGAGGCGGTGGCGCTCTATCGCCCGCATCTCGTCGTCGCTCCGTTCCTGAAGCGTGCGATCCCCGAAGCCGTGTGGCGCGACACCGTCTGCCTGATCGTGCATCCGGGCATCGCCGGCGACCGCGGCCCCTCCGCCCTCGACTGGGCGATCCTCGAAGGCGAGCGCGATTGGGGCGTCACCGTGCTGGAGGCGCGAGCCGAGCTCGACGCCGGCCCGGTCTGGGCGACCGAGCCGTTCGCGATGCGCCAGGCGACCAAGTCGAGCCTCTATCGCCACGAGGTCACGGAAGCGGCAGCTCGCGCCGTGACCCAAGCCGTGCAGCGCTTCGCCGAAAGCGGGCCGGTCCCGCCACCTGGTGTCGAGAGCGGCGCGCGGCGCGGCCGTTGGCGCGCGCCGATGCAGCAGGCCGATCGCCGCATCGACTGGGAGCGCGACGACACGCGAACGATCCTGCGCAAGATCCGCTCCGCCGACGGCGCTCCGGGCGTTCTCGATCGCCTGTTCGACACGCCGTGCCGCCTGTTCGATGCCCATGCCGAGCCGCTCTCCGAGTCCGCCGAGCCGGGCCGCGTGATCGGGCGGCGCGACGACGCCGTGCTGCGTGCCAGCGTCGACGGCGCGATCCTGATCGGCCACGTGCGCCGCGAGGAGGCGGATGCTTTCAAGCTGCCGGCGGTCCTCGCGTTCCCGGCCGAGGTCGCAAGCCTGCCGGAGCGGCCGATCGCCCTCGACGCGCCCGCCGGCTCATCAGGATGGCGCGAGATCCGCTACGAAGCCGAAGACGGTGTCGGCTACCTGCACTTTGCTTTCTACAACGGCGCGATGAGCACGGCGCAGTGCGAGCGCCTGGGCGCCGCGCTCCGCTTCGCCCTGGCCCGGCCGACCCGCGTGCTCGTGCTCTTCGGCGGCTGCGACTTCTGGTCGAACGGAATCCATCTGAACGTCATCGAATCGGCTGACAGTCCGGCCGACGAGTCGTGGCGCAACGTCAATGCGATCGACGATCTCACCCGGATCCTGATCGACGCCACCGATCAGTGGGTGGTCGCGGCGATGCAGGGCAACGCCGGCGCCGGAGGCGTGTTCATGGCGCTCGCTGCCGACCAGGTCTGGGCGCGGCGCGGCGTGATCCTCAATCCGCACTACAAGAACATGGGCAACCTGTACGGCTCCGAGTACTGGACCTACCTGTTGCCGCGTCGTCTGAAGGCGGCAACGCCCGGCGCGGTGATGGACCACCGGCTGCCGCTGGCGGCGAGCCGGGCCGCCGAGCTCGGGCTGGTCGACGCGGTCTTCGGCGACAGCCCGACCTCGTTCGTGGACACGGTCCGGGCGCGTGCCGCTGTGCTTCTCGCAAGTCGCGAGCTGTCGGCCCTGCTGCTCGCCAAGCGGCAGCGGCGAGAACGCGACGAGGCCGAAAAGCCCCTCGCCGCCTATCGCGAGGAAGAACTGGCCGGCATGCGCCGCAACTTCTACGGCTTCGATCCGAGCTATCACATCGCTCGCTCGAATTTCGTTCGCCGCATCGCCCCGTCGTGGACTCCGCGCCACCTGGCCGTCCATCGCTGACGCATGCCTTGAGTTGAGTCAAGCCGCAGCGCCCCCCCGGAGCGCAAGATGAGCCGCAGAGTGGACCGGGCTGGGGCGGTCGCGGCTTCGGGCCGGGCGGGCTCGCCATCGCCGATGGCGTCGCGTCGATCGGCTTCCCGCGGCAGGGTCCGGAAGGCAAGACCTTGAAACCGATCGCTGAGGAGAACGCCTTCAACGCCGCGGCCGACGTGGCGATCGCACGCGTGCTCGCTGACGAGCGCGAAGCGCGCGAGTCCGTCGATCGTGCCCGCCTCGAGGTGAACCGGATCGCCGAGGACGCCCGCCTGGCCGATCGTGCCCTGGCCGAACGGACCGAGCGGCACATCCGCGCTGTCGTCGCTGCGTTCGAGCGTGAACGCCTGGAACGCCTGGCGGCGATCGAGGCCGAGGTCGAGCAGCTCGCCCGACCCCGGCCGCTCCTGCCCGACGAACTGGCGTCGCTGCAGCGCGCCGTTCGGGCTCTGGCGCGCGAGCTCATCGAAGCGCAGTCATGATCGAATGCGGCAGCCTCGAATACGCCCAGGCACGACTGAACGCGCGCCATGGCCAGCGTCTGCGCGAGGCCGACTGGCATCGCATCGAAGTGCTGCGCGAGCTCGCACCGCTGCTCGAGCTCGCTCGCGGCACGGCGTTGCGAAGCTGGCTGTCGGGCATCACCGCGGAGAGCAGCGTGCATCAGGTCGAAGCGACCCTGCGCGGTCACTGGCGCGCCCTCGTCGACGAGGTTTCGAGCTGGATGCCCGCGCCCTGGCAAGCTGCCGTGGCCTGGTGCCGGGTGCTCCCTGACCTGGCGCCGCTCCAGCATCTCGCCCGCGGCGGCGAGGCGACGCCCTGGATGCGCCAGGACCGCGTCTGGCGCGAGCTCGGCGCGGCCGCGCCGCAAGCACGCGAAGCGCTCTTGCGTGCCGGTCCATACGCCGCCCTGGCCGGGGCGTGGTCGGCGCCGCAGACGCTGGCTGCAGCCTGGCTCGCCGAGTGGCAGCGCCGACGACCCCGAGGTCGCGCCGGTGACGACGACGCGCTGCAGCCGTTCGGGCGCGCGTTGCGGGACCATGCGCTCGCCTTTTCGGTCGCGGCACCCGAACAGGGCTGGCTGTTGCGCGGCTCGCTGCGCGCGCGGCTGGGGCTGCTGTGGCGTCGCGCGACCCTCGAGCCGGCGGCCGCCTTCATCCACCTGGCCTTGTCGGCGCTCGACCTCGAGCGCCTGCGTGCCGAACTGGTCCGGCGCGTCGTCTACGCGCGCGGCAAGGAGGCGTGATGCTGCGGCCGCGTCCGGCTCGCTGGTTCGAGATCCTCGCCGCACGCGACGACGCGACGCTGGCACTCGAGGCGTTGGCACGCACCGGAGCGGTCGAGCTCGAGGCGCGCAGCAGCGCCGGCTTGCCGCCGGCGCTCGCCGACGTGATGCCGCTGCTCGCGCAATACCTCGACCTGGCGGCCCGCTATCGCGCCTACTGGCCGCCGCCCGAAAGCTGTCGGCCCGCCGCCTTTCCGGAAGCGCCGGTCACTGCGCTTCAAGAGAGCCTGGCGGCGATCCGCGCCTGGGCGAGCGAGAGCGAGCCGGTCATCCAGGCCCTGCAGGGTCGCGATGCCGAGCACCGCGAGCTGTGCTTGTGGCAGCCCCTTCTCGACACGCTGGGACGGCGCGCCCTGAACCCCGCCTTCCTCGCCGCCGCCGGTCCCTGGCTGCGCGTCCGCCTGTTCGTTCTGCCTCCCGGCGGCGAAGCCGGCCTGGCGCCGGCCGGCGCCGCGCCGCTCGAGACGCTCGCCTGCAACCTCGAGGTCGACGGCGCGACGCATTTGCTCGTCACCGGACGACCGGAGGACCTGCAGTCGATGGAGCAGGCGGTCAGCGCGCAAAAGGGCAGCGTGCATCCGGTGCCGGCCTGGCTGCAGGCCGACGCCGCGCTCAACCGTGCCTACGTGAGCCGGCGCCTGGGCGAGCTCGACCGGGAGATCGGCGAGCACCATGCCGCGCTCGCATCGCTGCATCGACGCCACGATCTGTCGCGTGCCCTCGGCGAGGCGAACCGCCTGCAGTGGGTGCTGCAGAACGTGCGCGCTCTCGACGCCGGCGAGTTGCTGTGCTGGATCACCGGCTGGTCGAGCGACCCGCATATCGGCACGCTGGCGCAGGCGCTGCAGGACTGCGGGGCGCGCGCGCTGCTGCACTACGCGACTCCGCCCGTCGGCGTTCGTCCGCCGTTGCTGTTCAGCAATCCGCGCTGGGCCCGACCGTTCGAGATCTTCAGTCGCGCCTTCGGAATGCCGTCTTCGAGCGAAGCCGATCCCAGTCCCTTGCTGGCGATCGCCGTGCCGTTGATGTTCGGCTACATGTTCGGCGACGTCGGCCAGGGGCTGCTGCTTGCGGCGGCAGGGTGGTGGTACCGCAAGCGCTTTGCCGTTGCGCCGCTGCTGATGGTGGGCGGCCTCGTGGCCGCCGCTTTCGGGCTCGCGTTCGGCAGCGTCTTCAGCCTGCACGGACTCGTTCCCGCGCTGTGGCTGCACCCGCTCGACGCGCCGCTGACCCTGCTGCTCGCGCCGCTCTTCGGCGGCGCGGTGCTGCTGACCGTGGGCCTGGGCCTGCACGCGCTCGAGTCCTGGTGGCAGGGCGAGATGCGCCGCTGGCTGCTGACCGAGGCGGCGTTGATCGTCGTCTACCTGAGCCTGCTCGCGGCCTTCGTCGCGCCGGCCGCGCTCGGGGTCGCTGCTGCCGGCGCGCTTGCCTTCTGCATCGGTCACGCGGTGCAGTCGCGCAGCGTCGCGGCCGGCTTCGCCGCGATCGGCGAGGCGATCGAGAAGACTCTGCAGATCCTCATCAACACCTTGTCGTTCGCCCGCGTCGGTGCGTTCGCGCTGGCCCACGCCGGCCTGTCTTCGGCCGTCGTGGCGCTGATGGACGCGGCCGACAACGTCGTCGCGAAAGCGCTGGTGCTGGTCATCGGCAACGCCGTCGTGATCGTGCTCGAGGCGATGGTGGTGTCGATCCAGACGACACGCCTGGTCCTCTTCGAATTCTTCGCGCGCTTCATGCAGGGACAAGGGCGTGCCTTCCGGCCGCTGCCCGCGCCGCCGTTCATCTACCAGGAGAAAACACGATGAAGAAACCCTTTGGCATTCCGCTGGCGTTGCCGGCGCTGCTGTTGCTGCTCGGGCTCGCCGCCACGGCGCTCCTGCTTTGGGCACCCGAGGCGCGGGCTGCGTCCGAGGTGGGCGTCGGAGCGGCGCCGCGCGCCTTCGACGCGAGCTGGATTTTCATCGGAGCGGCGCTGGCGACCGGCATGTCGTCGCTGGGCGCGGGCCTGGCGGTCGCCAAGGTCGGCACCGCGGCGGTCGGCGCGCTGGCCGAGAAGCCCGAGCTGTTCGGCCGCCTGCTGATCTTCATCGGCCTGGCCGAAGGGATCGCGATCTACGGGCTGATCGTGTCGATCCTGATGCTCAACCGGCTCGCTGCATGACGGCACCGATCTACCTTGGCGACGAGGTCAGCGCTGCCGGCTACCGGCTCGCCGGCGCGCTCGTGCGCACTCCGGCGTCCGCACAGGCGACGGTGTCGCTCGCGCAAGCGCGCGCGCAAGCGCCGTTGGTGTTGCTGTCGGCCGCCACGGCCGGTGCTGTCGGCGAGCGCGAGTTGCGGGCGGCGTTGGCGGCGCCGGCGCCGCTGGTGCTGATCGTTCCCGACCTGCTGGCACAGGTGCCGCTGCCCGACCTTGCAGCGCGCCTGCAGGCGCAGTTGGGGATCGAGGCATGAAGGCGGCGGCAGCCCCCGCGCCCGGGGTCGAGCAGCCGATGCAGGCCCTGCTCGATCTGGTCGAGTCGAGTCGCGCCCGCTTGTGCGCGCAGATCCTCGGCGACGCCAACGCCCGCGCGACGGCGCTGCGTGCGCAGGCGCGGGCCGGCGCGCGTGCGCGCGTGCGCCAGGCGTTCGAAGAGCAGCGGCTGCGGCGGCGCGAGCAGATCGCCGCCGCACAGGCACGCCTGGCAACGCAGCGCCGGCTCGTCGAGCAGCAACGCACGGCGGCGCTGCTCCGCCTCGCCTGGGAGCAACTGCCGGGCGAGCTGGGCGCCCTGTGGCGGCAGCCCGCTCTGCGCGCGGCCTGGGTCGGCGCGGTGCTCGCCTCGGCGCGGGCCCGCCTGCCGGCCGGTGGCTGGCGCATCGTGCACGCACCCGACTGGCCCGAGGCCGAACGGCAAGCCCTCGAGCGAACCTTCGACAACGGGACGCAAGCGCCGCTTCGCTTCGAGGCCGACCCGACCCTCGCCGCCGGGCTCAAGGTGATCTGCGACGGCAATGCGATCGACGGCACGCTGGAAGGGCTGCTCGCCGACCGGGCCGATTTCGAGTCGCGTCTGCTGCGCCGCCTGGAGCCGTCGACATGAGTCTCGCCGTCGTTCGCTGGATCGCCGGGCCGGTGCTGCACGCCGTCAAGCAAGGGCCGTTTTCGCTGCGCGAGTCGGTGCGCGTCGGCGCGCAAGCGCTGCTCGGCGAGGTCGTCCGCATCCACGACGACGAGATCGTCGTGCAGGTCTACGAAGACACGACGGGATTGCGTCCCGGAACCGAAGTGCGCGGCGACGGGCTGCCCCTGTCGATCCGCGTCGGCCCTGGGCTGCTCGGCCGCATCTTCGACGGGCTGCTGCGGCCGCTCTCGGGCACCGACTCGGCCTTCGTGCAGCCGGGGATGCGCAGCGGCGGCGGGCTGCGCCTGCAGTTCGAGCCGCGTGTCGACGTTGCGGCGGTCGTCGCACCCGGCGCTGTCATCGGCAGTGCACGCAGCGCCGCGGGCCGCCCCCAACTGTGTCTCGCGCCGCCCGATCAAGGCGGCGTCGTCGAGTGGGTCGCGGCCGCCGGCGAATACGCCGACGACGCGGTCGTCTGCGTGCTGCGCCAGGGCGACGGCCGCCGCAGCGAGCTGGCGATGAGCCACGTCTGGCCGGTGCGGGTGCCCCGGCCGGTGGCCCGGCGCCTGCCGACGCAGACGCCGCTCGTCACCGGCCAGCGCATCCTCGACTGCCTGTTCCCGGTGGCCCAGGGCGGCAAGGCGGCGATCCCCGGCGGCTTCGGCACCGGCAAGACGGTGCTGCTCGAAGCGCTCGCCAAGGGATGCAACGCCGACGTGATCGTCTATCTCGGCTGCGGTGAACGTGGCAACGAGATGGCCGGCGTGCTCGACGAATTCCCGCGCCTCACCGATCCGCGCACCGACCGCCCGCTGATGGAACGCACCGTGATCATCGCCAACACCTCGAACATGCCGGTGGCGGCGCGCGAGGCGAGCATCTATTGCGCGATCACGGTCGCCGAATACTTCCGCGACCAGGGGCTGCACGTCGCGTTGATGGCCGACTCGACCAGCCGCTGGGCCGAGGCCTTGCGCGAGGTGTCGGGGCGCTTCGGCGAACTGCCGGGCGAGGGCGGCTATCCGGCCTACCTGTCGAGCCGGCTCGCCGACTTCTACGAGCGCGCGGCGCTGGTCGAGACCCTGGCCAGCAGCACCGGCTCGGTGACGGTGATGGGCGCGATCAGCCCGCCCTCGGGCGATTTCTCCGAGCCCGTGACGAGCCACACCAAGCGCTACGTCAAGGCCTTCTGGGCGCTTGACGTCAAGCGGGCGCAGGCGCGCTTCTACCCGGCGATCCATCCGCTCCAGTCGTACGCCGAAGACGCCGGCGAGTTCGCACCGTGGTGGGCGGCGCAGGGCAACGGGCAGTGGCTCGTCCTGCGCCGGCGCTTCCTCACGCTGCTCGACGAGCAGGCCCAGCTCGAACGCATGGCACGCATCATCGGCAAGGACGCGCTGCCGGCGCGCCAGCAGCTCACCCTGCTGTGCGCCGAGCTCATCAACGAAGCGTTCCTGCGCCAGTCGGCGTTCTCCGAGATCGATCGCGTCTGCAGCCCGGCGCGGCAGAGCGCGATGATGCGATTGCTCGGCCGCTTCATCGACCTCGCCGAAACGGCGCTAGCCGCCGGCGTCGAGACCGAGCGCATTGCCGCGCTGGCCTGCCTGCGCGCCCTGCAGCGGATGGGCGAGGAGATCGGCGACGACCAGTTGCCGCGCCTGGCCGAGCTCGAGGCGCGCGTCGAGCGCGAATTCGCGCAGCTCGCCCCGGCCACGGAGGCCCACGATGCGGCTCACGGTTGAAGGTGCTGCGACGCGGCTCGAAGGGCCGCTGCTGTTCCTGCGCCGCACGCTCGACGTCGGCCTGCACGACGCGGTCGAAGTGCGCGGCAGCGACGGCCGGCCGCGCCTCGGCCGGATCGCCGCGATCGACGAACAGTTCATGACCATCGAGGTCCTCGAGTCGACCTCGGGCATGGCGCTTGAGAGCAGCGTCGTTCGCTTCCTCGGCGAGCCGCTCGCCTTCGGCCTCGGCCCGGGAATCCTCGGCCGCGTCTTCAACGGAGTGGGGCAGGTGATCGACGGCGGTCCGCCGGTCGCTGCGCACCGGCACATGCCGATCGACGGCCTGCCGATGAATCCGGTCGCGCGCGCGTCGCCGCGCGACTTCATCGAGACAGGCATCACCACGCTCGATCTGCTGAACAGCCTGGTGCGCGGACAGAAGCTGCCGTTGTTCTCGGGCGGCGGCTTGCCGCACGATCGCCTCGCCGTGGAGATCGCCGGCCATGCACGCCTGCGTCCGAAAGACCAGTCGGGTCGCCTCGCGGCGCCCACGACCCAGGGCGACCGGTCGTCGCCGTCACCCGGCGGCGCAGAAGACTTCGTCATCGTCTTCGCCGGGATCGGCGTGCCCCACGACAGCGCCGAGTACTTCCGGCGCAGCCTCGAGCAGCGCGGCGCGCTCGAGCGCACGGCGCTGTTCCTCAACCTGGCGAGCGACTCGAGCACGCAGCGCCTGCTGACGCCGCGCTTCGCCCTCAGCGCCGCCGAGTACCTGGCCTTCGAGCTGGGCCGGCACGTGCTCGTCATCCTCACCGACATGACCAATTACTGCGAGGCGCTGCGCGAGGTGTCGTCGAGCAAGGGCGAGATCCCGAGCCGCAAGGGCTTTCCCGGCTACCTGTACTCGGACCTGGCGACGCTGTTCGAGCGCGCCGGCTGCCTGCGCGGGGCAAAAGGAACGTTGACGCAGCTGTCGATCCTGACGATGCCCGCCGACGACATCGGCCACCCGATCCCCGACCTCACGGGCTATATCACCGAGGGCCAGATCGTGCTGTCGCGCGACCTCGATCGGCGCGGCATCTATCCGCCCGTGAACGTGCTGCCGAGCCTGTCGCGGCTGATGAAGGACGGCATCGGCGCGAAGTACACCGACCCCGACCACCCGGCGCTGGCGAGCCAGCTCTATGCGGCGTACGCGCGCGCGGCACAGGTGCGCGTCCTCGCCAGCGTGGTCGGCGTCGAGGGCCTGGTCGATGCCGATCGAAGGTATCTCGCCTTCGGCACGGCGTTCGAGCAGACCCTCGTCAACCAGAGCGAGGCGCGCACGCTGGAGCAGAGCATGGCGATCGGCTGGACCTTGCTCGCCGACTTGCCGAAGAACGAGCTGACGCGCCTGTCCGATGCGCAGATCGCCGCCCACATCGAGGCCCGCCCGTGAGCGACGCCAACCCGACCCGCAGCGCCGTCATCGAGATGAAGGACGAGCGCCGTGCGATGCACGAGGGCTACGTCTTTCTCGACGAGAAATGCCTGCTGCTGGCCGGCGAGATCCTGCGCGAGCTGGAACGTTACCGAGAGCAGCGCAGCGCCTTCGTTGCGCTGCACGCCGCCGCGCTCGAAGCGTTGCGCGCGGCGCTGCTGCGCCACGGGCTGCAGGAGCTGCAGGTCTATCCGCCCGCCGACCTGACGCAGGCGCGGTTATCGACGCGGCCGCGCGCGCTGATGGGCGTGCGCCTGCAGGAAGCCACGCTCGATGCCGGCGCGTTGCCGACCCAGCCGGCCGTGAATCGCTCGCCTGAGGCCGAGTCCTGCCGCCGCGCCTTCGCCGCCGTCCTCACCGCCGCCGTCCCGCTCGCGGCGCTGTCGGGCAACCTGGAACGCCTGTCGTTCGAATATCGGCGTTCCGTGCGCCGCGCCCGCGCCCTGCAGGACGTGATGCTGCCCGAGCTCGACGGCTCGATCGGCGACATCGAGAACCGGCTCGAAGAGCTCGAGCAGGAAGACGCGATCTGGATGCGTCGCGCGTCGGCCGCTCGATAATGGATCGGCCCGACCCATGACTGCGATCGATCTCCCTCACGACTTCGTCGGCCTGGCCTGCGTCGTGCTGTTGCTCGGCCTGAAGCACGGCCTCGATGCCGATCACCTGGCGGCGATCGACGGCCTCACGCGCCACAATGCGCCGACCCGCCCGCGTCTGGCGCGCGTCTGCGGCGCGCTGTTCTCGCTTGGGCACGGCGGCGTCGTGATCGGCGTGGCCCTGACCGTGTCGCTGCTGGCGCAGGCGTGGCGCGCTCCCGGATGGCTGGAAGCGCTGGGCGCCTGGGTCTCGATCGGCGTGCTGACCCTGCTCGCGCTGATCAACCTCATCGCCGTGATGCAGACTCCCCGCGATCAGGTCGCGCGCCTCTCGGGCTGGCGCAGCGGTGCGTTCGCGCGCCTGCTGCGTGCCGGCGGGCCGTTGACGGTGATGGGCGTGGGCAGCCTGTTCGCGCTGTCGTTCGACACGCTCAGCCAGGCCGCCCTGTTCGCCGTCACCGCCACCGCGTTCGGCGGCTGGCAACCGGCGCTGCTGCTGGCTCTGCTCTTCACCACCGGAATGCTCGTGACCGACGCGATCAACGGCTGGTGGATCGCCCGCCTGGTTCAGAGCAGCGAGCGCACGGGTCGGGTGGCTTCGCGCATCTTCGGCCTTGCCGTCTGCGGCGTCGGCCTCCTGACGGCGGCGTTGACGCTGGCGACCCGCTTCGTTCCGGCGGCCGACCTGTGGGCCGAGGGGAAGGAGTTCTGGTTCGGCGGCGCGGTCTGTGCCGTGCTGTTCGTGAGTTTCGTCGCCGGACAGCGCCTCAGTCGCGGCGCTCAGATGCGCGCGACGCGGCCCTCGCGGACGAGCGGCGCGTAGAGGGCGACGTCGGCCGCGATGCGATCGCTCAACGCCTGCGGCGTCGAGGGCGTGATCTCGAAGCCGGCCCCTTCGGCGCGTTCGCGCACTTCGGCCGCGGAGAGAGCCGAGGCGATGTCGCGGCGCAACTGATCGACCACCGCGGGCGGGGTCCGTGCCACCGCCATCAGCGCCGCCCACGGGTGCATGTCGACGGCCGGGCCGCCGGCTTCGCGCAGGGTCGGTATGTCGGGATACCCGGGGAGACGGCGCTTCGCCGCGACCGCGAGCGGCCGCAGCTTCCCGCTCGCCATGAGACCGGACACCGTGTTCATGCCGATCGCGGTGAAGTCGACCTCGCCGCTGACCACCGCCGTGAGCAGCGCGCTGACGTCCTTGAACGGGACGTGCAGCATGCGCACGTCGGCGGCTCGGGCGAAGGTCTCGATGGCGACGTGGCTGGCGTGGCCGTTGCCGAGCGACGCGTAGCTGACATTGCCGGGGGCACGGCGCGCCGCGTCGAGCAGGGCGGCGACGTTGCCGAAACGGCAGTCCTTGCCGACCCAGAGCAGGAAGGTGGCGCGAAAGAGCAAGGTCAGCGGCACCAGGTCGAGCACTGGGTCGTAGGGCAGCGTCGCGTGCAGCAGGGGATTCACGGCGAGCGTGGCCGTGTCGGCGAGAAACAGCGTGTGGCCGTCCGGCATCGTGTGGCGGACTTCGCCGAACGCGACGATCCCCGAGGCACCGGGCTTGTTGACGACCAGCACCGGCTGATCCCATTGCAGGGCGAGGCGATCGGCGACGCTGCGCGCGACGACATCGGGCCCGACACCGACCGAGTACGGAACGACGATGCGTACCGCGTGATCGGGAAAGGCGGCTGCGCGCGCCGCTTCGATGCGCAGGCCGGCGAGGGCGCCGACTGCCGCGAGAACGCTGCGCCGGCGCATGTCGCCGGGGCCGATCGCCATCGGCGTCGAGGCGGGTCGTTTCGCATTCATGTGGGGCGCTGCCTTTCGGGTGCACGGTGCAGACCAGCGCGCCGATTCTGGCGTCCGCCTCGTGGCGTCCGGTTGCGCAACGTCAAGAGAGTCCGGGCGTCGAATGCGGCCGGACCGGCAGGGCGGGGTTTTCCATGACCGGAATCGCCGGCGTCGAGCCGCCTTGACCTGGCTCAATCGGCGCGCCGCACGCTGCCGCACATTTGCGGCTTCGTTCCCGGGTCCGGCGCGACCTGATCGCCGGCCCGCACAGAAAGACGCGTCGCGGCATGAAAGTGGCATTGTTCATCCCCTGCTACGTCGATGCCTTCTTCCCGGAGGTCGGCATCGCCACGCTCGAGCTCCTCGAGCGTCTCGGCTGCGAGGTCGACTACCCGCTCGAGCAGACCTGCTGCGGCCAGCCGATGGCCAACAGCGGTTGCCAGAGCGATGCCCATGGCGCCGAGGCGCTGTTCGCGAAGAACTTCGCCGGCTACGACCACATCGTCACGCCTTCGGGCAGCTGCGCGCATCACGTGCGCGACCAGATGACGGCGATCGAGCAGACGCCGGCGGTGCAGGCGGTGCGGCGCAACACGCGCGAGCTCGTCGAGTTCCTGCACGACGTGCTCGAAGTGCGCGAGTTTCCGTGGGCCGAGTTCCGGCACAAGGTCGGGCTGCACATCGGCTGCGCGACGCTGCGCGGACTGCGCGAGGCGAAGGCCTCCGAGATCGTCGAGCCGGCGTTCAACAAGCCGGCGCGCCTCCTCGGCGCCGTCAAGGGTCTGGAGTTCGTCACGCCGGATCGGCCCGACGAGTGCTGCGGCTTCGGCGGCACGTTCTCGGTGTACGAGGAGCCCGTGTCGGCGAAGATGGGGCACGACAAGGTCGCCGATCACCACCGCGCCGGCGCCGAATACATCGTCTCGCCCGACATGTCGTGCGTCATGCACCAGCAGGGCTGCGCGCGGCGCGCAGGGCTGCCTCTGAAGTTCATCCACATCGCCCAGGTGCTGAACGGGGCGCGCGAATGAGCCTGGTGCCAGGGCGCGTCGACCACGCAGAGGCGTCGTCGAAGTTCATCGAGGCGAAGGATCACGCCGACTTCCACGACAAGCGCCTGTGGGACCTGCGCAAGAAGCGCGACGCTGTCAGCGAGGCGATGCCGGAATGGGAGGAGCTGCGCTCGCTCGCCTCGGCGATCAAGGAACACACCCTGACGCATCTGGGCGACTACCTCGAGGAGTTCGAGAAGAACGCGGTCGCGAACGGCATGGTCGTGCACTGGGCCCGCGACGCCGCCGAGCACAACCAGATCGTCTTCGAGATCCTCGAAGCCCACCGGGCGACGGTGCTCGTCAAGAGCAAGTCGATGCTCACCGACGAATGCGAGATGCGGCCTTTCCTCGAGAACCGCGGCATCGAGATCGTCGAGACCGACCTCGGCGAGCGCATCCAGCAGCTCGACGACGAGCCGCCGAGTCACATCGTCGTTCCGGCCGTGCACAAGCTGCGCGGCGACGTCGCCGAGGTCTTCGCCCGGACGATCGGCACGGACCCGAAGAACAGCGACGTGCCGTACCTGGCGGAAAGCCAGCGGCAGCACACGCGGCCCTACTACCTCAAGGCGCAGGCCGGCATGACAGGCGCGAATTTCGCGATCGCCGAGACCGGCACTTTCGTCGTCTGTACGAACGAGGGCAACGCCGACCTCGGCGCGAACCTGCCGCCGCTGCATATCGCGTCGATCGGCATCGAGAAGCTGCTGCCGAAGATCGAGCACCTGGGCGTCTTCGTCCGCATGCTCTCGCGCAGCGCCCTCGGCTCGCCGATCACGCAGATCACCTCGCACTTCCGCGCGCCGCGGCCGGGCACCGAGATGCACGTCGTGCTCGTCGACAACGGTCGTTCCGAGCGGCTGGGCATGGAGGACTTCTGGTACTCGCTCAAGTGCATTCGCTGCGGCGCCTGCATGAACACCTGCCCGGTGTACCGCAGGAGCGGCGGCCTCAGCTACGGCTCGACCTACTCGGGCCCGATCGGCGTGATCATCGATCCGACCTTCAACCTGAGGAAGTACAGCTCGCTGCCGTTCGCCTCGACGCTGAACGGCAGCTGCACGAGCGTGTGCCCGGTGAAGATCAACATCCACGAGCAGATCTACAAGTGGCGGCAGGTCATCGCCGAGCGGCACCAGCTGCCGATGGCCAAGCGAGAGGCGATGCGCGTCGCCGGCAAGATCCTGGCGAGCCCGAAGCTCTACCGTGCCGCGGTCGAAGCCGCGGCCGCCGGCCTCGATCGCCTGCCGCGCTTCATGGTCTACAACCCGTTCAACGCGTGGGGCCGGCAGCGCGAAGTGCCGGCGTCGCCGCCGTCGACCTTTCGCCAGTGGTACCTGAAGAACCGCGGCAAGAAACGCGGCGGCGCGCGATGAGCAGCCGCGAGCTCATCCTCGGCCGGGTCCGGCGCAACCAGCCGGCATGGCGCGCCTTGCCCGCGATCCCGAACTTCGATCGGCCGCTCGCCGACCCGCTGGCCGCCTTCGGCGCGGCACTGGCGCGAATGGGCGGCACGCTGGTCGAAGCGCCGCCCCCGGACCAGCTCGACGTGTTCATCCGCGCCCGCTTTGCAAAGGCGCGCGTCATCTGCTCGGCCNCCTGGGAAGTCGAAGGGACCCGCCGCATCGAGGCGGTGCGCCATCCGGCCGAGCTCGAAGACGTCGACGTCGCCGTCGTTCGCGCCGTCTTCGGCGTCGCCGAGACCGGATCGGTGTGGCTGAGCGAGAGCGAGTTCGGCGTCAACGCGCTCGGCTTTCTGGCCCAGCACCTCGTCGTCCTGCTCGATCCGCAGGCGATCGTTGCGGACCTGCACCACGCCTATCGCCACCCGGGTTTCCGTACGGCGCGCTACGCCGCGTTGATGACTGGCCCCTCGGCCACCGCCGACATCGAGGGCGTGCTGATCCGCGGTGCGCAGGGGATACGAACGATGACCGTCATCGCGGCGCCGGAGCGAGGCGCCAGGCGGGTGAGAGCCCCATCATCTTGAAGCGCGGGATCGCGGTCATCGGCCTCGCGCTCGCCGCGCCTTGCGCACTCGCGCAGTCGGTGGCGATCTACGGCCTCGTCGATGTGGCCGTGGAGCACGTCACCCGGGTCGGCGCGTCCGGCAGCGGCTTGAACCGCATGCCCGGCGCCACCGGATCACTGCCGTCGAGGATCGGCTTTCGCGGCAGCGAGGATCTCGGCGCCGGCCTGCGCGCGGTATTCATTCTCGAGCAGGGATTCGGCCCGGACGCCGGCACCTTCAACCAAGGCGGTCGCGCCTTCGGGCGCCAGGCGCTGGCCGGTTTCACGGCGCCGTGGGGGTCGGTCACGGTCGGCCGCCAGTACACGATGCTCTACTGGTCGCTGCTCGACGCCGACCTGCTCGGCACCAACATCTACGGATCCGGGTCGCTCGATGCCTACATTCCGAACGCGCGTGCCGACAACTCGATCGGCTATCGCGGCACGTTCTCGGGCCTCACCCTCGGCGCGACCTACAGCGTCGGACGCGACAGCGCGAACGCGGGCAACCCGGCAGGCACGAACTGTCCGGGCCAGGGCGGCGACAGCAAGGCATGCCGGGAGTGGTCGGCGCTCGCGAAGTACGACGGCGCGTCATGGGGAGCGGCGCTGGCCGTCGACGAGATCCGCGGCGGCCCGGGCGCATTCGCGGGCCTGACGAGCAGCGCGCTGAAGGACACCCGGGCTTCGCTGAACGGCTACGTGAACGTCGCCGATGTCCGGGTAGCCGCCGGCCTGATCCGGCGCGACAACCAGGCCAGCGCGACGGCGCCGCGCAGCGACCTCGCATACGTCGGCGTCCTCTACGCTGCGACCCCGTCGCTGAAGATCGATGCGGAAGCCTTCCGGCTCGCCTTCAAGGGCAGCGCCGACAAGGCGACGCTGTTCGCGGTCCGGGCCACCTACAGCCTGTCGAAACGCACGGCGCTGTACGCGACGCTCGGTCACATCGCCAACGACGGAGCGTTGGCCGTATCGGTCAGCGGCGGCGCGCCGGGAAGCAATCCCGCGCCGGGCACCGCGCAAAGCGCACTGGCGGCCGGGCTGCGCCATTCGTTCTAGGGCCGGCCGGGGACGCGGCACGCGGCGATGACAATGGCCGGCGTTGCCGGCGCCCGCCCTCGGGCGGCAGCCGCCCGCCGTCGAAGAACGAAACGCCCCACTGCGGAGAAGTGTCATGCACCTGAACGCGGCACATACCGGAAAAGCCAATCCGGCCAGGCGCAACAAGATCGTCAGTGCCGCCGAGGCAGTACGACTGATCCACGATGGCGACACCGTCGCGACCGGAGGCTTCGTCGGCATCGGTTTCGCCGAAGGCATCGCCCTCGCGCTCGAGGAGCGCTTCCTCGCGACCGAGGCCGAGACCGGCAAGGGGTCGCCGAGCCGGCTGACCCTGGTCTACGCCGCCGGGCAGGGAGACGGCAAGTCGCGCGGGCTCAACCATTTCGGCCATGCCGGGTTGCTCAAGCGCGTCGTCGGCGGGCACTGGGGCCTCGTCCCCGAGCTGCAGGCGCTTGCCGTGACGGGTTCGATCGAGGCCTACAACCTGCCGCAAGGCGTGATCTCGCACCTGTTCCGCGACATCGCCGCCGGCAAGCCCGGCACGCTAAGCCGGATCGGCCTGGGCACTTTCGTCGATCCGCGCCACGGTGGCGGCAAGGTCAACTCGGCGACGCGCCAGGACCTCGTTCGCCTGATGGAGATCGACGGCGAGGAAGTGCTGCTCTACAAGGCCTTCCCGATTCAGGTCGGGATCATCCGCGCGACCACCGCCGACGCCGACGGCAACCTGACGATGGAGCGCGAGGCGTTGACGCTCGAGGCGCTGGCCATCGCGATGGCGGCGCACAACAGCGGCGGGATCGTCATCGCCCAGGTCGAGCGGCTCGCCGAGCGCGGCTCGCTGAACCCGCGCCAGGTGAAGGTGCCCGGGGTGCTGGTCGATTGCGTCGTGGTGGCCGAACGCCCCGAGCACCACATGCAGACCTTCGTCACGCAGTACAGCGCTGCGTTCGCGGGCGAGATCCGTGTTCCCGTGAACACCTTGCAGCCCCTGCCGATGGGCGCGAGGAAGGTGATCGCGCGGCGCGCCGCACTCGAGCTCGAGCGCAACGCGGTCGTGAACCTCGGCATCGGCATGCCCGAAGGCGTCGCCGACGTCGCGGCGGAGGAGCAGGTGATCGATCTGCTGACGCTGACGACCGAGCCCGGCGTGATCGGCGGCATCCCGGCGAGCGGCCTGAATTTCGGCGCCGCCGTGAACACCCAGGCGATCATCGACCAGCCGAGCCAGTTCGACTTCTACGACGGCGGCGGCCTCGACATCGCGGTGCTCGGACTGGCGCAGGCCGACGCCGAAGGCAACCTCAACGTCAGCAAGTTCGGAACCCGCCTGGCCGGCGCCGGCGGCTTCATCAACATCAGCCAGTCGGCGCGCGAGGTCGTGTTCGTCGGCACCTTCACGACCGGCGACCTGCAGGTCGAGGTGAAGGACGGCAAGGTCCGGATCGTCAGCGAAGGCACGTGCACGAAGTTCGTCAAGGAGGTGGAGCACCGCACCTTCAGCGGCGAGCGGGCGCGACTGCGCGGCCAGCGCGTCCTCTACGTCACCGAGCGCTGCGTCTTCCGCCTGGCCGATGCCGGCGGGCTCGAGCTGGTCGAGATCGCGCCGGGGATCGATCTCGACCGGCAGATCCTGGCCCTGATGGACTTCGCGCCGGCGATCAGCCCGCAGCTGCGCCTGATGGAGCCCGGCCTCTTCGAAGACGGGCCGATGAACCTGCGCGAGCGCATGCTGGCGCTGCCGCTCGCCGAGCGCATCGAGTTCGATCCGCGCAGCAACATCCTGTTCGTCAACTTCGAGGGCCTCGCCGTCGACGCGGCCGGCGACATCGACGAGATCGAGGCCGAAGTGGCGCGCCGCGTCGAGCCGCTCGGCAAGCGCGTCGATGTCGTCGTCAACTACGATCACTTCAGCATCCGGCCTGAGCTGGTGGACGCCTACAGCGCGATGGTCGATCGCCTGACCGCGCGCTACTACGCGCGCGTCACGCGCTATGCGGCGAGCGGCTTCCTCAAGGCACGCCTCGAGCACAAGGCGTGACGGAGCCGCTTGAGGCAGGTCAATTCGGCCGGGAGAGATCGCGCGGAAAATGCGATCCCCGTTCGCGGCGAGAATCCGGCAGCAAGGTCGGCAGCCCTTCGTTCCCGTCACGGGCCGCCGCAGCAGGAGGAAGACGATGACCCAGAGCGTGTTGCAAGTTCTCGAGGCGCACCCGTTCGTCGCCGATTTCCGGCCCGAGCACCGGACCCGGCTGGCCGCATTGGCCAAGCAGGTTCACTTCGACGCCGACCAGGTGATCTTCCGCGAGGGCGACGACTACTCGGTCTTCTACCTGCTCGGCCAGGGCATGGTGGCGCTCGAACTCGAAGTGCCGGGCCACTTGCTGCGCGTGCAGACTCTCTACGGCGGCGACGTGTTCGACTGGTCGGCCCTGTTGCCGCACGCGGGCAAGCACTTCCAGGCGCGCGCCCTCGATGCCGTCACGGCGCTGGCCTTCGAAGGCGAAGACCTGCTCGCCAGCTTCAAGACCGATCCGGAATTCGGCCTGGCCTTCATGCTGCGTCTGATGGGCGTGGTCTCGGAGCGGCTGCGCGCGACGCGCCTGCAACTGCTCGACATGTATTCGCCGGTGGCCAAGCGCGCGGGGGCCTGAGTCGCGGGCGCAAGCCCGCTTGGCTCATTTTTCCCGGTTGCGCCCGAACTGCTCGTGGCTGGACACCCAGTCGCCGTGGAGGATCGCGCCGGTCAGCGAAGTCTCGCCCGCGAGCACCGTGCCGGCGCAGATCTCGGCGAACTTGTCGGCGTTGCCCGCGCCGTAGCAACCCAGCATCTCCAGGCACTCGCGCTGCGTCGCCAGGCCGGTGCCACCGCCATGGGTTCCGACGATCAGCGAGGTCAGCGTGATCGACCAGTAGTAGTCGCCGTTGCCGAGCAGCTTGTTGTAGACGACGCCGGCGTGCGATTCGGAGACATTGGCCACGTCCTGCCCGGTCGCGATGAAGAGCGCCGTCAGCCCGTTGGCGGCGTGCGCGCCGTTGTTCGACGAGCCGGCGAGGAACGCGCCGACGTTGGAGACCTGTCGCATCGCGAAGGCCTCGGTCGTGTCGACGCCCATCAGGCGCGCGTACGCCTCCTTCTTGATCACCGCTTCGGCGACGACGCGCTTGCCGCGCGTGACGAGCATGTTGAGGCGCGAATGCTTCTTGTCGGTGTCCATGTTGCCCGACAGCATGAACTTCGCTCCGCCCGGGTAGTTCGCGGCGATCCACTCGCAGGCCGCCAGCGTCGCCTTGCCGACCATGTTCTGCCCGGCCGCGTCGCCCGTCGTGTAGTTGAAGCGGAGGTTGCGCATCGGCCCGACCGCGTACTGGTAGATGTTGACGAGCCGCCCGACGTGCGTCGTGGCCTCGGCTTCGCGGCGCAGATCCGCCATGTGCTCCTCGACCCAGACCCCGAAGTCGCGCGCCGCCAGCGCGTCGTCGAACATGAAGACCGGCGAGCGCTGCATGAACTGCTCGACGACCGTGGTCTTGACGCCGCCGCTTTCGGCGAGCAGGCGCATGCCCCGGTTGTAGCTGGCCACGAGCGTGCCTTCGGTCGTCGCCATGGGCACGTAGAAGGTGCCCTGCGCGTGCTCGCCGCGGATGTGCAGCGGCCCGGCTAGGCCCATCGGCACCTGCGCGACGCCGAAAAAGTTCTCCATGTTGCCCGACAGCGTTGCCGGATCGATCGTGTAGCGGCCGACGTTCTCGAGCGTCGAGCCGCAGTGCTCGCGCGCGAAGTCGCGCCGCCGCTCGGCCATCGCCGCCGTGTAGTCGTTGTTCGGGTCGCGCGGAACCTTGTCGAGCCCGAAGGTGAAAGCCGGTCGATCATTCATGGTTTGGCCTCCATCGGGTCAGGGTGGCCGGCCGCGTGAGCCGCGCCGGTGCCGCCATGCGCGTGGCGGAGTTGCTCGGTGTCTCCATAGACCAGGAAGCGCCAGCCTTCACGGTGGAAGGGCTGCCACGCGCCTTCGGGCAGCGCCATGCGGTCGGCGATTGCGTACAGCACGGCCGGATGGGCACCCATGCCGAGATGGCTCGCGCTGACCTCGATGTTCTCCGCCTCGTGGTGGCGCGGCTCGACGCTGCACCACCAGGAGACGACGCCGTCGCTGCGGCTCCAGATCGAAGTCGTCGGCACCGGCGGCGCGAAGCGAAGAGGGGCGTGCAGGTCGTGCGAGTCGATGCGGTGGCCGCTGGCCCATTCGTAGAGGCGCCAGGCATTGGTCTCGCGCGGGTGGCCGGTGAACGGCGAGCCGAGCGTGATCACCTGGCGCACGCACTCGGTCGCCACCTTGGCCAGCTCGCGCGCATAGAGGCCGCCCAGGCTCCAGCCGACCAGGCTGACCTTGCGACCGTGCTCGGCATGCAGGCGGCGCAGCGTGTCCTGCGTCGTCTCGAGCACGCCGCTGCGCAGGCCGAGATTGAGGCCCTGGCCCCAGCCGCTGACGGCATAGCCGCAGGCGCGCAGGAAGCTGCGCAGGACGGCCGTGCTGGCGTCGCCGGCGACGAGCCCGGGCAGAACGAGCACCGGATGACCGTCGCCGCTCGGTGCCATGCCCCAGAGCGGGCGCAGCGCGACCGCGCTGGCGAACTCCAGCGGCGCCCGGGTCTCGAGCAGGCGCAGCAGCGGCCCGGGCGCGCGCGGCCGCGGCGCGGTCGCGTGCGAACCGGGCGCCGCGGGGTCGCCCTTCCTGGCGTCGGAAGTCGTCACGGCAGCAGGCTCGGGCGGCGCGCGTTCAAGGCGTTGGCTTGAGCCGGCCACCGATCTCGTCGATGCTTTCGCGCAGGCGCTTCTTGAGCGTGTCGACCACCTGCTGCTGCGATTGCGCCGACATCTCGGCGATCTCCTTCATGTTTGCCAGCGCAGTAGCGAATGCCTCCTGGACATGCTCGGCGATGCGCGCGCCGCGCTTCGACACGCCCGGCGTCGCGAGGGTCTCCTTGGCATTCGCCCTGAGTCCCTTCATCGCTTCGGCGAGCATTTCCCTTTGCCGGCGTGCCACGGCCTCGAAGCCTCGATAGGCCTGCTTGTTGGCCGCCAGCAGCGCCGCGACGTCCTTGCGTCGGCTGTCGATCAGGCCGGACACGTCGACGCCGGGCAGCTTCATCTTGTCGAGGACGCCGCGCAGGTCGAGCAACGGCGCCTTCGGCGCGGCCGTCGCGGCTTTGATGACGTGGCTGCTCTTCTTCTTTGCCGCAGCAGAGACGCGCGAGGTCTTGGCTGCGGAGGTGCGGGTCTTGGAGGTCTTGGTGCGGGTCATGATGCGGTCTTCGGTTCGCCGGAGGAAGAGGAAGCCGTGCGGCGCGTCCGGCGCGGGCGCGTTGGGGCCGGGGACTTGATCCTTGCCGATGGCTTGAGTCGTGCCAGCGGCGACGATGGCTTGAGGCGTGCCGCCGAGGCGATCGGCGCGCGTTGCCGGGGCGTTTTGGTTGTGACGGCGACCTTGCGGGCGACCGCCCGCTCCAGCTCGGTCAGGGCATCGGGCAACAGGTCGGCGAGCTCGTGCAGGTCGGGCACCGTGCGCCGGCAGGCAATCAGCCCGAAGTCGAGCGAATCGCAGTAGCTCTCGATCGTGACGTTGAGAGCCGTGCCGTGGAACGGGATCGAGCAGGGATGCAGGCTCAGGATGCGGGCGCCGGCGATGTACAGCGGCACCGGCGGGCCGGGCACGTTGGAGACGACGAGGTTGAACATCGGGGGCAAGCGGTCGGCAAGCTTGCCGCGGCGGTACAGCTCGACGGCACCGCGCATCAGCGCGCCGCTGCCGAGAAAGCTGAGATCGGGCAGCAGCGCGTTCTTGACGTTGCCGAGCATGCGCTTCTGGTCCGTCATGGCGTCGCGGATGACGAGCAGCCGCCGGTACGGGTCGGCCACGTCGGTGCCGATGCTGCACAGCAGGGCGGCGTTGTGGTTGCTCAACGGCGGCTCGTTCGGCGTATGCAGCGAGACGGGAACCATCGCCGTCATCGACCTCTTCGGCAGGGCGTCGCGGTCCTTCAGATAGCGGCGCAAGGCGCCGGCGACGATCGTCAGGACGACGTCGTTGATCTTCGCGTCGACCTGCCTGGCGATGCGCTTGACCCGGCCGAGCTCGAGTCTGCGCGCGGCGTAGATGCGCTGGCTCGTGATGCCGACGTTGAAGAGCGTCCGCGGCGTGACCAGCGGCGGCAGCACCGGCTTGCCGAACTTCAGCGTGTCGGCGTCGGGCAGCAGCAGCCGCGCCAGCGCCTTCAGGGCCTCGGGCACGTACTGCAGGGCGCGGATCTCCTGGCGCGCCAGGTGGCGGCCGATGCCGCGCAGCACTTCCTCGAGATCGCTCTTGTCGTCGGAATCGCGCACGCGCGGGGGAGCCGGGACCTCGCGCGGCTCGGGAGTGGGGTCGTACAGGGCGGTGATCAGAGCCTGGCTCGATGCCCCATCCATCGCCGCGTGGTGGATCTTGGTGTAGATGGCGACCTGCCCCGACTCCAGCCCGTCGATCACGTAGAACTCCCACAGCGGGCGGCTGCGATCGAGGAAGTTGCTGTGCAGTCGGCCGACCAGGTCCTCGAGCTGCCTCGGGCTGCCCGGACGAGGCAGCGTCTGATGGCGCACGTGGTAGTCGACGTCGACGTGCTTGTCCTCGACCCAGAAGGGGTGGTCGAGGTCGAACGGCAGCGGCACGAGCTTGCGATGCAGCAGCGGGTGCAGGTGCAGGCGGCTCGCCACGTGGCGCTTGTAGTCCTCGTAGAAGTCGCCTTCACGGCCCGGCGCCACCTCGACCAGGCTCACGCTGCCCACGTGCAGTGGCGTCTCCGCGGTCTCGAGGTAGAGGAATCCTGCGTCTTGCTCGGTGAGTTGCGTGAACATGATGGGTCGGATCCGCGATTGCGACCGCCGGGCCCGTTGCCGAATGATCGGCTTTCGCCTGCGCGGACGGTTGACATGGCGCAAGTCGCTTTCGCTCCGGCTCTGCCCGGCGACGCGGCGCCCGCTGCTGCCGCTCGTGCTGGCGTGAATTGCGGGGCCGTTCGCGTCGGAGGCGACCGTATACTTCCGGCCGATTTCCTCTCCCGGGTGATCATGCGTCAACTCGTTGCGGCTGTTCTCTCGCTTCTCCTTCTGCCGTGGGTGAGCGCCTCGGCCGCGCCACCGTCCGTCGAGACGTTCTTCTCGCGTTCCAAGATCGCAGACGCGCAACTGTCGCCGTCAGGCAAATGGCTGGCGATCAGCGCCGGCGCCGGGACCGGACGAAGGGCGCTGGCCGTCGTCGACTCGGAGGGCAAGCAGGCGCCCCTCGTGATCGCGAGCTTCTCCAACGCCGACGTCTTCAGTTTCGACTGGGTCAACGACGACAGGATCGTCTTCAACGTCGCCGATCTCGCGCTGGAAATGGCGGAGAGGAAGTTCGGCGGCGGGCTCTTCGCGATCAACGTGACGGGACCAGTCAGCGGAAGCTGGTCTATGCACGCCCGACATTCATGGAACTCAACCGCAACGCCGGACGCCAGCCGCTCGAGCAGACGCATGGCTTGCTCGCGATTCCCAGGGGCACCGGCGCCGGCGACACGATCATCGTCGGCGAGTATGTCTTCAATCTGCTCGGCGATCTCGACACGGTCAACGTGAAGCGCCTCAATGTCGTCGACGGCAGCGTCACGACGGCTTCGCTCGAGCAGCCCGCGCATGCGATGCGATAGTGGTTCGACCCGAAGGGCGAGCCGCGTGTCGTGCTGACCGAAGACAAGGGTCAGGAGAAGATCCTCTGGCGCGCTCCCGGCAAGTCGAGCTGGGAGGTGATCGCAGCGTACCGGAGCACCGAGGCGCCGTTCGTTCCGCGCTTCGTCGACGCGAACGCGCGCCTTTTCGTTGCCGTGCCGGAAGGTCCGGCGCGGACGGCGGCCATCCGCCGTTTCGACTTCGCTACCGGCAAGCCCGAGGCCGAGTCGCTGGTCCGCGCGCCTGGATTCGATTTCGCAGGCTCCTTCATCGTCGGCGATGACGACGCCCGCTGGCGCGGGGTTCGAGTCGATACCGACGCCGAATCGACAGTCTGGTTCGAGCCGCGAATGAAGGAGATCTAGGGCATCGTCGATCGCCGCTTCCCCGGCCATGTCAACCACGTCGCCTGCCATCATTGCGAAGACCCGGACGTCGTGCTCGTCCATTCGTGGTCGGATCAGGACCCGGGAAGCTTCTGGATCTACCGACCGAAGAGCGAGACCTGGGACTCGATCGGCGCAGTCAGGCCCGACATCGACCCGAAGACGATGGGTCGGCTCGATCGGCACCGAATCACGGCCCGCGACGGTCGCGATCTGCCGGTTTGGGTCACGGTCCCTCCGGACAAGCTCTCACCCGGCACGCAGCGTCCGGCGGTCGTACTCGTCCACGGCGGGCCGTTCGTTCGTGGCGGGGAATGGAGGTGGCATGCGAGTGCGCAGTTCCTTGCGTCGCGCGGCTATGTCGTCATCGAGCCCG
>JGI24140J50213_10000229_pt1 | contig 26574 bp, 22 predicted proteins | sample BarGraIncu00222A_FD_50213 | JGI IMG/M metagenome (IMG submission 50213)
TTCTGCAGCAAGATGCCACGGTTGGGCGAGGTGTGTGCCGACAGGTCGCCGCCGGCAGCAGGTGCCGGGGCCGCGATCGGGGTTACGCCGCTGGCGTGGCAGTTCAGGCAGCGGATGGTGCTGGCGGTCGTGAAGGTCCACAGCTTGTACGGGGATGTCCCGGCCAGGCTGTCAGTCATCTTCGCGCTCTGGTTGGTCCCGGGTGCCTCGACCGGGTGGAAGGAGGCGTTGGCCGGGTTGAACTCTGCACCGGCGTCCAGAGCGTCCGTTGAGGGCTTGCCCGGAACGTGGGGCAGGAGAGTTGTGAAGCTGGAGTGGCACTTGAGGCACAACTGATACTCAAGGGTGACCGGGCTGGCCACACCATCCAGGAAGTTGTACGTAGGTGCCGAACCGGCTGCGCCGTTGACCACCGACACCCCGGAGACCCCTGACAGCTGCCCGGGCGCGGTCCACCCGGTCGTGGTCTGGATGCCGTCAGCGGTGGTGGCCTGGTGGGCGTTGTGGCAGTTCGAGCATTGGCTCTTTCGGTTGCTGACGCCACCGAACTCGTTGAGGGCCGATTCGGTGTTTGTGGCCGGGACCAGGGCGTCGTGCGAGTAGTAGGCGCCGGCCGCAGGGTCGTTGGCTGGAACGCTCGGATCGGTGTACTGAGCCTGGACGTCCGTGGTGGCTCCCATGCCGTTGTGGCACATGAAACACACGGTGCTCTGTGAGCCCTTGATCAGCAGGGTGGGCGCCTGTGCCGCATGGATGCGGTGGCAGACGGCGCAGGCACTGGTCGACATGGAGTAGGGGCCGTGGATGTCTGAAGGCGTAGCTGTTGCGGCGCTGAGAGTGCTGAGCGCCAGGGGATAGCTCACCGCGTTCGTTCGGTAGAGCGCAGTAACGGCGTTGGTCGAGGTCGTAGTGGTCGTCGTCACGGTTAGGGACGCTGGCCGCAAGGGGTAGGCAGCGCCGGCTGCGTTGGTCGCCTTCGGGGCGGTTTGCGAGGTGCCCTGCCGCTGGCCGGGCGAGAGCCGCAGAGCAGGGGCTGGGCCGAGGGTAATCGTGGCTACGCCGGCTCCTGTCGACGCACTCCCGGCGCCCGTGATCCGCAGATCGTAGCTCGTGAGGTACTGCGCGTCGATCGTCAACGAAACGGTGAACTCCTCCTCTGTATAGGAGGACGACGGCAGGGTTATGGCTTGGTCCGGGTTGACGCCCATCGAGTGATGACCGGTCATGGCCAGGCCGCTACCCGCGCCCAACCGGAAATTGGCAACCGAGATGTCCTCACCGAACGGGCCCTGAATGGTGCCGCCGCCGAGGTTGCTCGGCACCCATTCGCGGGTGACGGCAAAGGGGACGCCGATCAGAGGCTTCTCGGGTACCACGGTGTAGCTACCGCTCCCGGCGGCGCTGTACTCCAGCTGTGGTGCCGCGGTGAGGGGNGCGGTTCCGGTGTTCTGAACCTGGAACCGGACTCGGAACGTCTCAAACCGTGACGCATCGAGCGCCGATGCGTCGACCGGCAGATAGCTGGCCGGGAGCTGAGGGTTTTGGATCCATGCCAGCACGTGATGGTCGCCCGCAGCTGGGGTCAGGCTGGGGACCGGGCCCGGGACCGGACTAGGAACCGTCGCAAGGGCTGAGGTGGGCGGAGCCGTCGTGGGCCCCGGGGCTGAGGTGGGCGCGGCGGTGGTGGGCGCGGGGGCCGAGGTGGGCGCGGCAGTGGTGGGCGCAGCCGTGGTGGGCGCAGCCGTGGTGGGCGCCGAGGTCTCTGTCGGAGTCGCCGGGGTGGTCAGCGCCATCACACTCGAGGTACCGAACGGGGTCAGTGCGAGGGCGACCGCGGCCGCAAGGGCTACCGAGAGGGCTGGATATGCCACCACGGCCCTTAGTCGAAGGCTTCGGGTCGGGCCCATGTTCATGTGCTTCACAGGGAACTTCCTGGTTGACGATCGCGGCTGGGTGAGTCTCGGGAGAAATAGACCTCGGGTGGTCCGGTAGACCGGGCCACCCGAAGTCCGAGAACACTCAGACTTTCGTGTCCCGTATTTCCTTAGGGGGCGACCACGTCGAGCGGGTTCGGCCCACCGACGGCGTGGCACATCAGGCAGGTGCCACGGTTGTCGACCCTCAGCAGGTCACTGTTCTGGTAGCCGGTGGAACCAGCCCCAGCCGCGACTGGGCCGTTGTAAGGGTAGGAGCCGTCAGCATTCCGGATACCTTTCGTAGGCAGGGCGGCGGTCCCGACAACCCCAGCGGATCCGTCAGGTGCGCTGACCGCTGCGGCACCACCGGTCATGGCGGCGTTCGTGCCGTGGGCGACGTGGCACTGGATGCAGTCCGGCTTGAAGTTGGCCTGCTCATCCGAGCGGTGCTTGTAGGTGTAGGTCGCATCGCCTGTCACGACGCTGGCCCCGGCGGACAGGTAGCGCGTGTGGCACGTGGTGCACCACGCCGAGATGCCGCCCAGGAAACCGTCGGTGACGGTTCCTGCCTTGACAACGTTAGCCGCGTTCTCAGCCGCAGTCATCGGGGTGGTTGGTGCCGAGACATCCCAGTAGTTGGTTGTCGTGTAGACCTTGGCCGGCTGGTCAGGGATGTTCACGGCGGTCTTCGTACTCATGACCGGGGCCACTACGGGCGTAACGCCAACAGCGCTGCCCGGCGTGATGACGTACTGCTGGCCGTCGGGGCTGGGCTTCAGGATGCGGTAGTTGCCGTTGCCGTGCGGGTCGTGACATGCCCCGCACTCAAGGGTGACAGCAGTCTGGCCGACTCCGGTGGTGCCGTTGCCCCACATGGTGCCGGTCGTGGTGCCGTTGATCTGGTGACTGGACGTGACCGCGGTCGGTGTCGTCAAGACAGCGATCTGCGCGCTCACGCGCTTGCCAGCAACCCCGGGGGTGACTGTCGCGGCCAAGGTCTTGGTCGCACCGGCCCCAGAGTTGATTGCAGCGGTCGTGAAGCCACCGCCACGAAGTGCGGCGCCGCTCGGGGTTACACCGTCAACGACGTCGAGCTGGGATCCCAGGCCGGCGTGGCAGTTCAGGCACAACGCGGGCTGAGCCTGCAGTGTCAGAGTGCTGGTCTTGGCGGTGTGGGCTCGGTGGCAGTTCGCACACTGGCCGGCGCCTTCAGCGGAGACGGCCGTGGTCGCACCGTTCGGCCCCATGACGATGGAGTGCGGCCCGTTGTCAGCCTGCGCTGATCCCATGCCCCCCATCGTGAACAAGAGCGCGCTTCCTACTCCGAGGAAGAGGAGTCTCTTCATCGGCCTTATTCCTTTACTCATTACTTGTGCTCCATTTCGTTTACTGCGTTGTGCATACTTTGCAGAATGTCTAAACCTGCAGTGTCCCTATGACACGGTGACTGGCTCCCCTTGGTGCCTCTTTCCCATGCTCAGTAGCCCCATACCTGGACCCGGTTGTTGCCCTGGTCGGTGACGTAGATATGGGCACGTGTGTCGGTGGCGACTCCGTTCGGGTACTCGAACGTCCCGTCGCCCTGCCCCTCACTACCAAACGATGCGATGAACGTGGGCGTGGCCACCTTTGAGCTGGAGTCGTTGTAGACCCGGACCATGTGGTCAGAGGAGTCCACGACGTAGATCCGGCCCGCGCCGTCGAGCGCCACTCCTCGGGGCAGGCCNAGGTCGCCGGCGCCCACNCCGTGACCGACCAGGCCGATGATCTTCCCGGCGGGGCTGAAGACCAGCAGTCGGCCGTTGTTGCTGTCCGCGACGTTGATGTTGCCGTGCTGGTCGACCGCGATCCCGTTGGGGAAGGACAGGCCGGGGGCGCCCATCGACCGCACCAGCGCGCCGTCAGGTGAGAACGTCAAGACACGGTGAGCGGGGCCAGGGCCCTGGACGTCGGTGGCGTAGAGGCTCCCATCCGAACCGAAAGCCAGACCCAGCGGTTCCCACTTGCCAACGTTCCCCTTGGGCGCGAAGGTCCGCAGGTAGGTGCCCTTCGCGTTGTAGATGTAGATCTTCAGGGTGGAATGGTCGCTGACGTAGACGTCCTGGTTGGTCGGGTTGATGGCCACGTAGTCGGGTATATGGATGGGACCGGTTGACTTCGGCGGCGTCAGGGCTCCGACCTGCTTGCCGCTCTTGTCGTAGACGTGCACCACGCGTGGGCCGTTCTCCTCAGTGACGTAGATGCGGTCTCCGGTGGGGGTGACCGCCACACCGACGGGGTTGGACGTCCCGTAGATGCTCATCTCGTAGTGCGGCACCTTGGCCTCGCTCAGGCCTGGCAGCTCGGAGAGCGGCTTGCGGTTCATCAGGTACCACGCAAACAGCAGGGCCAGGATCACTAAGGCGATGGCAAGTGCGCCCAGCTGCCTCTTGCGTTTGGTGCTCATCTTCGAAGGCGCCCCCTCGCCCGCGACACCGTCGCCGGACGACAGGGGTGGGGCAACCTCAGGAGTGGCCGGGGGAGCGGTTTCTATGTTCGTCATCTCAGCTTGGTCCTTGCGTGGTGGAGGATCCTGCGGCCTTGGGCGCGGGACTCGTGGTCGAAGGGGTCTGCCCGGTGGCGAGCTGCTTGATTGCGGCCGTCGCCACAACGTTGGTGCGATCGACGGTGAGGACCTTTCGGTACCAGCTGATCGCCACCGCGTGGTTGGAGTTCGTCTCAGCGATCAGGGCGAGTCCGAGCATGGCGTTGACCGCCTGTGGCCCCTTGATCAGGGTCGTCAGCTTGCGGTTCGCGTCGGCTGCCTTGTTGTGACAGAAGTCCGCCAGTCCCGAGTTGAGCGTCGCCTGAGGCGCCTGGTGGAGCTTTCCGTAGGCCAGGGCCAGCTGGGTGTAGGGCTCACACCATCCGGTCGGCACGAACGTGACGGCCTTGTCGAAGGCGTCGATGGCGAGCTGGGGCTTACCGGCCTGCAGCTGGGCGAGCCCCTGGAGGTACAAGGAGTCCGAGTCCTGGGGGTCGATCCCGAGTGCGGCTTGGAGCTCGAACAGGGCGTCCGTGGTCCGGTGCTGCTTGACCGCGATCGAGCCGAGGTTGTAGTAGGCCTCCTGAAGCTGCGGGTCGGCGCCGGCAAACTCTCCCTTGGCGTTCCCGGCCGTGATCTGCTTGTAGGAAGCCGCGGCGGCCGTCAGCTTGCCCTGCGCGGTCAAGACGGACCCCTGGCCCAGCAGCGCGAACCGGTTACCCTTCACGGCCTTCAGAATGATGTCGTACTGGTTCAGCGCATCGCTCGAGCGCTTGTCGAGCTGGTAGTCCGCGGCGAGCGTCAGCCGGGCATCGATGTTGTTGGGCGCCAGCTTCACCGCCGACTCCGCGGTGGTCGTCTGCCGGTCGATCAATGACGGACCCGCGCTGACGTGCTGGTCCTGGAAGTAGATGGTGCCGAACGCCGCGACGCCGATCACAAGCACCACAACTCCGCAGCGCAGCAGAAGGCTCACCCTTCGGTCAGAGACGGAGGTGGTCCGTCGGTTGGGCTTCATTCCTGCGCCAGTCCTCTCGCGTCCTGCACGTCGTCTTCACGCCATGGCGGTTACGTTTCACAGAGCAGGCGCCCGCACGACATGGAGGCAATGGCCTCATTGACTATCTTGTCGCCCGCCTACGGGGGTTCCCATCCGTCGCACGGTAGATCTCCGGTACAGGCCGACTGGACTCTCACGGCCAACTGATCGGGGTAAAGTCCGCAGTTCCTAGCGCACGGGAGAGGCGGAAATCCCCACCTGGACGGCCTGCGACGGCGCGGTGATGGTGCTGCCGCCCTCGCGGATCGCCTGGACGATCTGCTCAAGCCCGGCGACGCCGGGGGTCAGGACCGAGCCCCGGGTGATGACCGTGCTCACATCGATCAGGACGGCGTCTGGAACAAGCGTGCTGAGGTCGAATAGCTGGAAAGGGTCGTTTGACTCGAAGATGACGACCTCAGGATTCTGGGCGAGCGCGGACGTGACTGCCTCGGGGTCACGCGCAGCCCCGAGAGTTGCCTCGATCCCGATCTGAGCACGCAGGTACTTTGCGATTCCCTCACCGAGCAATGCGTGCTCATAGAGGATCACGACCTTGTGCTGCACTTCACTTGCCACCGACTGGCCCCTTCCAAGGCGGCACGTGATTCGCACCACTTGCGACGGTAGTCACCTGGGTGTTCGCTGACCATCCCCGAACTGGCATAGTGCCCGGCCGTTCTTCCTCTACCGTGAGGTACTGGTCGGACCACTGAGGCGCACTGGCATCTGGTCAGTCGGTGACCGGACGTCGCCCCAGACCCTGTCGCACGATGTACGCCGTTGCCTGGATCCGGTTCTCCATGTGCAGCTTCTCGAGGGCGTTGTGAACATGGTTCTTGACGGTGCCCTCCGTGATCGAGAGCTTCTTGCCGATCTCCTTGTTACTGAGGCCTTCGGCCACGAGCTGGAGAATCTCGAGCTCGCGGCGCGTGATGGGGGGGCCTTGCGGTGGCGCCGGCGACGAGCTCCGTTTCGTGACCCCGTTCTGGATCTCTCGCAGCAGCCGCCCGGCGATGGCCGGCGAGATGGGAGTTTCGTTGCGCATGACGCCACGAATCAGGTCGTAGAGGTCATTGGGTCGAAGGTCTTTCAGCAGATACCCGTGGGCTCCGAAGCGGATGGCGTCGAAGACATGGTCGTCCGCCTCGGAGACTGTGAGCATGACGACCTTGACGGTCGACAGCTGTTCGCGGATGAGACGGGTCGCCTCAACCCCGTTCATCACCGGCATCTCGACGTCCATGACGACCAGATCCGGGACCAGCAGGCGAGCCTTCTCGACGGCATCCAGACCGTTCTCGGCTTCACCGACGACCTCCATGTCATCCTGCCCATCGATCAGTGACGCGATGGCGCCACGAAAGAGCGGCTGATCGTCAACCAGTAGGATGCGGATCGGTACGTGCGTCGGCATTCTTCACCTCATTGTGAACTGGCCTTCGATGCGACCGCTCGGGGACGTTCGCGATGACACGGGTTCCGCGACCAGGTACGGACTCGACGGTAAGGCTACCGTTCAGCAGCGCAATCCGTTCACGCATCGTGTACAGCCCGAACCCGTCGCGGTCGAACGGTGAGCCCCCCGAGTCGAATCCCTGGCCGTCGTCCTCCACAACGAAAGTCGTCATCGATTCTGACTCAGTGACATGGACGATCGCGGACTTTGCGCCAGAGTGCTTGCGGACGTTCGTCAGGGCTTCCTGGATGACCCGGATCACTTGGACCTCGGCGCGTGGCGAGAGGGCCAGATCATGGTCGAGGTCGCTGTCCAGCGTGGTTGCGATATCGCACTGCTGGCTGTACTTGGCAAGATAAGCGCGAAGGTTGTCCAACAGTCCCCGCTCGGTCTTGTTCGAACCCCGCAGGCCGAGGATCGACTCTCGGACATCCTGGTAGGCCTCCTGGCAGATATCGGCCAGCTCGGCCAGCTCAGTGGCGATCTCGGGGCTTTCGCTGACCTCTTGGCGCGAGTCCAGCGCTCGGAGCCGCAGATGGGTCACTCCGAGAACCTGCGCGAGGCTGTCGTGCATCTCGCGTGCGATACGTCCGCGTTCGGCCAGGACCGCGCGCTGGCGCCCGTTCTCGCGCATCTGGGCGCTCGTGATGGCGATCGCTGCCAGCCCGGAGAGAGTGACGAGAAAGCCGCGGTCGCGCTCAGTGAAGGGGGTCTCCGACCTGCGGCCGATCCAGAGCTCTCCGAGCGTCCCTATCGGGCCGCGAATCGGGACGCTCATGTGCGCTGTCCACTCCGGTGAAGACCTGACCGAGCAGAGGGCATCATGCTGGTGGGCCTTATGGCCCGGCCCAGCATCGGAGGTAATGCAGGCGTTCTCCTCAGGGGGGGAGCCAGTCCCCTCAAGGGTGCCAGCGAACTGGACTGATCGAGAGGCGTCCTCGTCGAGGCTGAGGACTGCCTCGTCACTGCTCATCATGTCGCGTGCGTGCTGGACGACGGCCGACAGGACCTCCGGCGGCGGGTTCTGGTTCGAGATCTGCAGGAGCACGTCGTAGAAGGCATGGCCCTCGTACTTCCTGCGCTGAAGGTCGGCCACGAGCTGGGCGAGCTGGATGGCGCTGGCCAGCTGATGGCCGATGTTCTGCAAGGTTCCTGACGCGAGGCGATCGCCGGCGCCGGCACCCACCGGGAGCCACAGTCGCATCCGGCCGACGGTCACCGTCCCGGTCGAGAGCGGGAACTCGATCATGGGCGCCTCGCCGCCACCCGGATCGTTGGGCACGAGCACGGCCGACCCCAAGGCAGCGAACTGACGGCGTGTTACTCCTATTCCGCTGGGCGTCCGGTCCTCGGTGGTAAAGATGGTGACAGATGCCTGAGTAGCTCCGCTGGTGGTCAGCACGCTCTCCAGCGCCACGTCGATGATTCGGTCCACGCCTACTTCGCCCTGCACAGCGCTCGAGAGGGCGTTGGTAGCAGCCAGCTCGCGGTTCTGCCTCACCACCTGCCGCTGAGCGCGATCGATGAACCGGAACATCACCATGCCGAAGGCGACGATCGACACGCACGTGACCAAGAAAAAGATCAGGTGATCGAGGAAGTCGTCCCCGCCGCCGACCTTGAAGCGCGCGAGCTCCAAGGCGAGGATGAAGCACACCGGCAGAAGGACGCTCATCACCTTCAGGCGGCGGTCTACCCACTCATAGGCCCAGCGCTCGCCTGCGCGCGTCGACTGCTTGTGCACAGTCGTCGGCGTTGGCGCCTCTGCGCCCTCAAACCTGGCATGTACAGACTCGGACCCGGTGTCCTGGGCAGAGCGGGACGTGGCATGGGCGGATTCAGACGCAGATTCGGCCGTAGATTCAGACGTGGTGGTGGAGGTCACGCTGTCTTTCCTGAGCACATGCTTGCCTCCTAGGTCCCTCCGTGGGCTCTCAGCGGCCGCCGGGACCCATTTAGTGTACGTTCTCGCCGGTTGGCCGGGCTCCGGCTGCCCAGTTGGCTCTACGGCGTGACCTGCCTAACACCAATGATGGGACCAAAGTCCTTAGGTAAGGCTAACCTCATCTCCTACCGTTGAAGCATGACCCTTCCCGAGAGCCCCATGGGCGCGGCACTGCGTGTCACCGGTGTGCGTCTGGCGGCTTCGGACGCGTTCCGCCTCAGCGAGATGGGCATCCGGTGCGGAACCCTGGCTCATGTCACTCACTATGCCGCCTTCGGCGGACGGGTCATCGCCGTGGCCGGGTCCCGTTACGCGCTCGACGGTGGCACGGCGGCTCTCATCGACGTCGAACCTCTCACCTGCCCGGGATGAGCTGCCATGGTCCTGCCCTTGCCCCTGTTGGCGGTCACTGCCCCACCACGATGCTGGCATCCCCGCCGGCCGCTCTGCGCGTCCTGCTCGTAGGGGGTCCAAACGTCGGCAAGTCCACCCTGTTCAACGCCCTGACCGGTGCGCGGCAGCACACCACCAACGCCCCCGGCACGACGGTCGAGCTAGCCACTGGCACCTGGCGCACCGGCGGGCGCGGCGCAGGTGGCCGCGTTCTTTCTGGGCAGGCCGCGGCGAGCTCCGCAACCGAACGGGCGATCGTCGACCTGCCCGGCACCTATAGCCTCTTGGCCCGCTCGGCCGACGAGCAGGTCACCGCCGACGCCGTGCAGGAGCTCGCGGCGGGCTTTCGCGCGGGTAGTGGGCAGCGGGCGGTCGTCGTCGTCGTCCTGGATGCCACCACCTTGTCCCGGTCTCTCTACCTGCTCGCTCAGGTTGGCGAGACCGGGGTGCCGCTGGTCGTTGCCCTGACGATGCTCGACCTGTCCGCGGCAACGACGGACTCGCCCACTGCCACCATGGCCCCGCAGGCCCTGGCCGCGGCGCTGGCCGGTTGCCTGGGGGTCCCCGTCGTTCCGGTGGACTCCCGTAACCGCACCGACGGTGGCCTGCGCAGGCTCGCCGATGCGGTTGACGCCGTCGCCGAACACCCCAGGCGGGTCACTGGCATCCCCGCCCCCGACGTCGGGTTCACCGACCATGCCCACGAGGTCGCTCACGCGCAGGCCCTCTTCTCGTGGGTCGAGCAGGTCGCCACCGCCCTGACACCAGAGCCGGATTCAGCGGCACCCGGCCAGGGTCTGCCCGGCCCGCAAGGGCGTGGGCGCCGGACGTTCTCCGACAGGCTGGACACGGTCCTGCTCAACCCGTGGGCCGGGATACCCGTCTTCCTGGCGGTGGTGTGGTTACTGTTCGAGCTCACGACCGCGTTCGCGGCGCCGCTGCAAGGCGCCATCGGCCAGGCGGTCAACGGGCCGTTGGCATCGGCTGTCACCTGGGCGTTGGGGCAGTTCGGCCTTGCTGACGGCTGGTTGCAGGGGCTGCTGGTCGACGGCCTGCTCGTGGGGGTCGGCACGGTGGCGACATTCCTTCCTGTCATGGCCGTCATGTTTGCGGCCCTGGGTGTTCTGGAGGACTCGGGGTATCTGGCGCGGGCAGCCTTCGTGGCCGACCGCGCGATGCGTTCCCTTGGTCTTGACGGGCGTGCCCTGCTCCCGCTGATCGTGGGGTTTGGCTGCAACCTGCCCGCCCTTGCGGCCACCCGCACTCTGCCGCATGCCCGTCAACGGCTACTGACCGGGCTGCTAATCCCGCTGACGTCCTGCTCGGCGCGGCTAACGGTCTATGTGCTGCTCGCGGGGGCGTTCTTCCCCGACCACGCCGGCACCGTCATCTTCGCGATGTATGTGTCCAGCGTGCTCCTGGTCCTGGGCGCAGGTCTGCTGCTGCGTCGCACCGCGTTCCGGGATGTGCGCTCGGGGCCGTTGATGCTGGTGCTCCCGCCGTACCAGCGCCCGCATCTGCGAAACCTGGGGATGTCGGTCCGTCTGCGCGTCGGGGCATTCGTGCTGCGAGCCGGCAAAATCATCGTTGTGACCATGATCATCGTGTGGGCGCTGATGGCGGTGCCGGTGACCGGGTCGCACCCAATGGGTCATGTGCCCGTGGCCGACAGTCTGTACTACAAGGTGGCGTCGGGCATTGCCCCGGTGTTCACGCCGGCCGGCTTCGGCAACGACCACGCGGCCGCGGCCCTGATGACGGGTTTCGTGGCCAAAGAGGTCGTCGTCGGCTCCTTCGCACAGTCCTACGCGGTCGCCGAGCCGGGCAGCCCCACACGGGCCGCCAGTTTGGGCCAGCGGCTGCGTGGGTCGTTCGGCGACTCCTCCGGCGGCCACGGCGGTGCAGCGGCGATGGCGTTCATGGTCTTCCTGCTCGCCTACACCCCGTGCGTGGCCGCACTTGCCGAGCAACGGCGCCTGTTCGGCTGGCGGCCGACCGCCTCTGCTCTGGCAGCCCAGCTTGCCGGTGCCTGGATGCTCGCGGTTCTGGTCTTCCAGGTGGGGTCCAGGCTGTGAGCGCGTGGGCCGCGGTGCTGGCCGACCTTGGCGCCCGAGGTGGAACCCCCGCTCAGGTCGCGGCGCGTCTCGGGCTGCCGAGGTCTTTGGTGCAGGCGGTGCTGGACCAAGCGGAGCGGCTGGGAGTGGTCACCATGGCCGGGCCTGGCTGCGCTTCGAGGTGCCCGACTGGAGCGGACCTTCCCGCGGCCTGTGCACACTGCCCCATCGGGTTGGCTTAACCTTGGCTACGTCAGCAGTTCGCACGGGGAGGAACCGGTCATGAACGTCGAGAGCATCCTTCTCGATATTGACCGCCTCGCCGGCGGTCGACATGGCAATCACACCATCTCCGAGGAGATGCGCACCGATCCCAGGACACGCCGTGTGTTCGTGGCGATCGCCTGGCTGCTGGCGGTCGAGCTCTTCCTGGCAACTGCCGCGCTCGCGGTCCCGATCATGCTGCACATGCGCGACCAGGTCGCCTGGGTGGTCTGGATGCGCCTGATCGTCGTGCTTGGCATGACGATCACCTTGTTCTACTTCGCGTGGCGTGCCCAGCGTGGTTACTACTGGGCCTACTCGCGGCTGCGGCTGTTCAGCAAGATCTTTCCGATCGTCGCGCTGGTGACGGCGGCCATTCCGGGGCTCTACCCCCTCTGGATGGTCATCGAGCAGATCTGCTTCGCTCTCATTCTGCTGGGCATTGCCGAGTATCTGTCAACCGATCACATGCGGGCGGCCTATGCCAAGCCGCCCAGGTCCCCACGAGTGCCCAAACGTGTCAACCGATAGCCATCGGGACCCCAGCGGTTCCGCAGGACCAAAGCCTCTGTACCGACACAAACACCGCTGGGATGCTTTGGCAGACGCTCAAGATCATCCTTGGGTCTGAGGAGGAGCAGGATGCAGTCTCGACCCAGGGTCGTGATCGTCGGAGGTGGGGTCAGCGGTCTGGCGACGGCGCACTACCTCCACAGCAGTCTCGGCCGCGGCGTGCAGCTGACTCTTGTCGAGGGCGAGGCGCAGCTAGGTGGCAAGGTTGCCAACCAGCAGTTCAGCGGGCACCTGGTCGACACCGGGCCCGATGCGGTGCTGGTTCGTGCACCGGCGATGGCTGCTCTGCTTCAGGACCTCGGACTTGGCGAACAGATCGTTGCCCCGGCCTCCCTGGGAGCCCACGTGTGGTCCCGCGGCAAGCTGCGCCGGCTCCCGACGGGCACGCTGTTCGGGGTCCCCGACCGACTGCTGCCGCTGATGAGGTCCGGCCTCATGTCGCCCATGGGCATGGCACGCGCGGCCCTGGACCTGGTGCTGCCGCGTCGTCACGCTTCCACACCCGACCCGTCTATTGCTGACCTGGTGACTCCCAGGCTCGGTTCCCAGGTGTTCAACCGCCTGGTCGAGCCGTTGCTCGGTGGGGTGCACGCCGGGCGGGCCGCCGAGCTCAGCGCCCATAGCACCGTGCCCGACATCGAGCGGCTCGCCGCAAACAACCGCAGCCTGTACCTCGGGCTTCGCAAGATGCGCCGTCATGCCCCGCCGGCGACGGGTGCCCCCGTGCTGGTGACCTTGAACGGTGGACTCAGCCGGCTCGTCGATGCGCTGGTCGCGCGGCTGGCCGGCGACGACCTCCGGTTGGACAGCCCTGCGCGCTCGATCGCCCGCGTTGGCGACGGCTACCGCGTCGACCTGGTGGACGGGCAGGCCCTTGCGGCCGATGTCGTTGTCCTGGCCACCCCGGCGTTCGCCACCGCCGGCCTGCTGGCTGACCTGGCCCCCGACGCGGTCTCGGTGCTGGCGCAGATCCCCTACGTCGACGTCGCGACGATCTGGCTGTCCTACCCGCGCACAGCGATGGGCCGACCCCTGGACGGCACCGGTTTTCTGGTTCCGCCGGAGGAGGGCAAACTCATGGTGGGCTGCACCTGGTCGAGCGCGAAGTGGCCTCACCTGGCCGACGATGACCTNGTGCTCATCCGCTGCATGGTTGGCCGCCGAGGCGACCGCCGGTGGCTGGACATGGACGATACGGCTCTTGTCACCCGGGTGCATGAGGAGCTGGTAGAGGCCATGGGCCTGACTGCCGGCCCAGACCATCAGAGCATTCAGCGCTGGCCACAGGCGATGCCGCAGTACCTTGTCGGACATCAGGACCGGCTCGACGCGCTGAACGCCGCGGTACAGCACCTGCCNGGCCTTCACCTGACTGGCGCTGCCTACCGCGGAGTTGGCCTGGCCAGCTGCGTAGCTGACGCCAAACGAACTGCTGGCGACGTCGCCCACGATGTCTCTTCTCCCACGCAACCCCCGGCCGACACTCGGCCCCTTACCGAGGTAACTTCATGACTGCTATCACCGGGGACGTGCCCCGTGCGCGCCTGAACTTTGCCCAACGACCGATGCTGGTCTTCTGGGAGGTCACCCGCGCCTGTCAGCTGGCCTGCAAGCACTGTCGGGCCAGCGCCACCGAGGGTGCGCTGCCGGGCGAGCTCACCACCGCCGAGGGCCTCGACCTGATCGACCAGGTCGCCGGTTTCGGGCGCCCCTACCCGATTCTGGTGCTCACCGGTGGTGACTGCCTGCTGCGTCCAGACCTGTTCGACCTGGTCAGGCACGCCAAAGGGCTCGGTATCCCAGTGGCGCTCTCGCCGTCCATCACGCCTCAGCTGACGCCGGAGAAGATCCAGCAGATGGTGGACAGCGGCATCAGCGCGGTCTCGATCAGCCTCGACGGTGCTGTGCCCGCCACCCACGATGGGATTCGCGGCATCCCCGGCCACTTCGTGGAGACCATTAAGGGGATAACGGCGCTGTCCGAGGCCGGGCTGACGGTCCAGGTGAACACCACGGTGATGCGGGCCAATGTCGATGAGNTGGCGGACATCGCCGACCTGATATCCCGCGCCGGCGCGCACATCTGGGAGGTCTTCTTCCTGGTCCAGGTCGGTCGGGGCGTAGCCACCGACGCGGTGAGCCCCGCCGAGCACGAGGAGATCTGCCACTTCTTGTATGACGCCTCCCAGCACGGCTTCATCGTCCGAACGGTCGAGGCACCGTTCTTCCGCCGTGTCGTGTCCCGTCGCCAGGCCGGAGACCCGGTCCCGACCGGCCCCCTGTATCAGAGGCTGGCCGCCCGGCTCGAGGATCTGATGGGTCCGGCAACCGGTCGGCCCAGGGCACAGACCGCCTCCACCCGTGATGGCAAGGGGATCCTCTTTATCGCCCATGACGGTGAGATCAACCCGGCAGGGTTCCTGCCCCTGCCGCTGGGCAACGTGCGCGACGAGACCATTGCGACGATCTACCGCGACGACCCGCTGCTGCGCAGAATCAGGGACGCAGAGTTCACCGGCCGTTGCGGCCGCTGCGAGTACGCCGACCTGTGCGGAGGCTCGCGCGCCCGCGCCTTTGCCGTCAGTGGGGACCCGCTCGGAGAGGACTCGGCCTGCCTCTACCAGCCGGCCGATTCACCCGACGTCCCTGCGGTNCTGGTCAGTGACTGACACTTACCGCTAATGGCATTGGGTCACGGATACGAGTGACCCAATGCGGTGGGACGCTGACTCCTGATGCGTGACCCTCGGACCATCCCCGACGGATGATCAGATCGCCGACCTTTGACGGGATGAGTCTGTGTCCAGGACGGATCGGGCGTGCCGGTGCTGTTCCCCCCTCCGCCGACCGCCGACAGGGTTTCCTCCCAGCCCCAAGACCGGTTCCCACTCTCCACGTCCCATGAGTCTGGCCGGCGCGGCACGTGTCCAGCCGGCGCCAAACCTGATGGAATTCAGTGTGAGCTAGATGTCGGACCCATGGCCGCCGTGGGGGCTCGAGGTGGTGACTGGTATCACCGGAGCTAGGTAGGCACCTTGCGAGGGGAGCATCCATGACCGACCTTCAGCCTGGCCCGACCAACAGCCTGACAGACGTGGCGGGCATCCGGGTGGGCCATGCCGGTCGCCGCACTGACGGCTGGCTGTCCGGAACCACAGTGGTTCTGACCCCGCAGGGAGGCGCCGTTGCAGGGGTGGACGTTCGCGGGGGTGGCCCTGGGACCAGAGAGACAGACGTGCTGGATCCGCGCAACCTCGTCGAGAAGGTTCACGCCATCGTGCTCTCTGGCGGCAGTGCCTTCGGGCTCGCGGCCGCTGACGCAGTGATGGCGCGGCTCTTCGAGGCTGGGGTGGGTTACCCGACTGGTGGGCCAGGCGAGGTCGTCCCGATCGTGCCGGGTGCGGTCCTCTTCGACCTCGGCCGCGGCGGGGATTTCACTAAGCGTCCCGGACCGGCCCTGGGCCAAGAGGCCTATGACGCAGCGGTTTCCAGTCCGGTCGGGCCGGCGACGATCGGGGTGGTGGGTGCCGGCACGGGCGCTGTTGCTGGGGGGCTCAAGGGTGCTGTGGGCTCGGCGAGCGTGGTGCTGGCAGGCGGCACGACGGTGGCCGCCCTGGTGGTCGTCAACTCGTTTGGCTCCTGCGTCGACCCGGCCACCGGCGAGCTGTACGCCGCTCGGTTCGGCTTGCCGGGTGAGTTCACCCAGCTTCGGGTCCCCGACCTCGCCGAGGTCGAAGCTGCACGGGCGGCCGCGCAGGCGAACGCGGTGGCGGGCGGTCTGGGGCCGCTGGGACCGGCACTGGCCACCACCCTTGGTGTCGTGGCCACTGACGCGACCCTGAGCAAGGCCCAGTGCGCCAAGGTATCGGGCATCGCCCACGACGGTATGGCGCGCGCCATCCGCCCGGTCCATACGATGTTCGACGGCGACACCGTGTTCAGCCTAGCGACGGGAGATCGCGGCGNCCCAGACCCGTTGGCATTCCACGGGTTGCTGGATGCCGCCGGCGACTGCCTTACCCGCGCGATCGGGATCGCGATTCTGGCGGCGAGCAGTGTTCAGACTCCGGCTGGTGCGTGGCGGTCATACCGGGAAGCTTTCCCCTCGGCCTTCCGCAGNTAGGCGGACTGGGCGGGTACGACGACGTTCCACGGCCGCATGACGTGGTCGACACCCACGCCCGCGGCGGTGTACGGGTCGCCCTTGACGATGTCCTGGGCCTCCTGCTGGGACCCGACCCTCAGCACCATCATGGCTCCCGACCCGTCGCCGACCGGTCCTGCTAGCACGACGGTGCCCTGCTCGTGCAGCGACTGCACGTACGCGAGGTGGTCGGGCCGGATACGAGCGCGTGCATCCAGGTCCGCGTAGCGGTATTCCAGCACGAAGAAGCTCAACGTGAGTCACCCGACAACGCCGCAGTGTGGGTCGCGGGCAGCCAACGGCGCCTGTGGTTTCCAAGCTTGTCCACTGGCCAGAACTGTGCCAACCACTGCGGGGCAGCGAAACGTTGAACAATACGGCTGGTTTCAACCACGCTGATAGGGGCGACATGAGACATCTTTAGCTCCTGACGTTCTCTGGGTGGGTTCCAAGTCGGAGCCTGCCCATTCCTCCACAAGGACGACTCAGGAGTCCAGCATGGCAGGTCAGCTGACGGGCGCGGGTGCAGCTGTCGGCGAGTTCCCTGTCCCGGCCGGCACCAGGCTGAAGGCGCTTTCTTCCTCCTGGGCGTTGTGCAGCCGCAGCACCGCATAGAGCCCGTAGAGAAGGCGTCGCAGCTCGACGACATCCTCGGGCTGGGTGCTGTCGCTGTCGAGCCCCACGAGAAGTCGTCTCAGCTTTCTGACCTGGTGCTCGATCTCGGCGTGAGTTCGGCTCATCGCCGCTGTTGCCTCGGTACCTCCGAGCACCCGGTCCACGAGCGGAACGAGCAGGTCCTCGTCGGCGCGCTCATGCGGCAGGAGCTCGCCCTCTAACCGGTCGAGCAGCGCGCGGACCGGGACGAGGTCGCAGCCCTGTGTCGAGAGTCCGTCCGCTGATGATCGGATCTTCTCGATCAACGGCAGCACGGCGTCATGCTCGGCACGCAGCTGCAGGGCGGTGGCAACGTCCGCCGGGGCCATGACGATCGTGTGCACCTTGCCGGGCAGCACCCCGCGCAGCGCGATGCCGATCGCCAGGACGTCAATGACCTCCTGCACGACAGCGCCCACCGCCGGCGGCAGTAGCCCGAACGCGGCCAGGACCATCGCGACCAGCGACAGACCCATTCCGATGATGACCGACTGCAGGGCGATTGCCTTCGAGCGCTTCGCAATGAGGATCGCGTCCGCAAGGGCGTCGATCCGGTCGATNGTCAGCACGACGTCGGCAGCCTCCGAGGACGCGGTCGCTCCCCGGGCGGCAAGAGCCACACCGACTCCGGCAGCGGCAAGTGCTGGAGCGTCGTTGATGCCGTCACCGACCATGATCGTGGCGCCGTGGGCCGACTCGCGTTCGATCGCGGCGAGCTTGTCGGCGGGGTCGCAGTCGGCCAGCACCACGTCGGTGCCGACGATGCGCCCGACCATGTCCGCGATGTCGGCGCGGTCACCGGTGACCAGCACGACCCGAGTGATTCCGGCCAGGCGCAGGGCGCGAACCATGCGCGGTGAGTCGGGCCGGATCCTGTCCTCGAGGAAGAAGGCGCCTGCCGGCTGGTCGTCGACGGCCACGAACACTGTCAGGGAGCCGTCAAGGTCGGCGCGACGGCGCGCCTGACGCACCCAGGCTGGAGCGGCGTCCCCGACGATCCATGAGGCCTTGCCCAGTTTGACCCGGTGGGTGCCCACGGTTCCCGCCAGGCCGTAGCCGTGCACTTCCTGGACGTCGGCAGGTATCTGCAGGGCAAGTCCGCGGCGGGTGCCGCCAGTGACGATGGCACTCGCCAGGACGTGGGCGGATACCTGATCCAGTGAGGCGCCGAGCCGCAGCAGCTCGTCCGCGTCGATCCCGTCGCCCGCGGTGATGACATCGGAAAGGACCGGGTGTCCCTGGGTCAGGGTGCCAGTCTTGTCGAACAGCATGACGCGGCCGGCGGCCAGTCGCTCGAGGGCGCCACCACCCTTGATGACAACGCCGACGTGCGCGGCTCGGCTGAGCCCGGACATGATCGCAATGGGTGCCGCGAGCAACAGCGGGCACGGTGTCGCGACGACGAGCACGGCGACGGCACGGACGGCGTCCCCGCTCAGTGCCCACGACGCGCCCGACAGGATGAGGGTCAGCGGCACGAAGAGGATGGCGAACCGGTCGGCGGCGCGCACGAAGGGTGCGGATGAGGCCTGGGCCTGCTTGACCAGGCGTACCACTCCGGCATAGGTCGACTCCGCGGCCAGTGCGGTGGCGACCAGGTTGATCGCCTTCCCGGCGTTGACCACCCCGCTGCGGACGTCGTCGCCGGCGAGACGCTCCACAGGCAGAGGCTCCCCGCTCAGAGCGGACTCGTCCAGCACGGCCGTGGAGCGAAGCCGGCCGTCAACCGGGACGATCTCACCGGTGCCCACCAGGAGGAAGTCACCGACAGCGACCTGCTCAACCGGGATCTGGACCACCCCGCCTTCACTCAGGCGTCGGGCCGTGCGGGGAGCTCGTTCGACCAGCAGGCTCAGCTCACGTCGCGCCCGGGTCGCGGCCCGGGCTTCCAGAAGCTGCCCGCTGGCGAGCATCACCGTGATCATGGCGCCCGCAAAGGGCTCGTTGACCGCGAGGGCACCAGCCAGGGCGAGCACCGCGATGACGTCCACGCTCAGCTCGTGGCGCCTGATCGCGCCGACGGTCCAGTAGGTGGAGAATCCCAGGCCGAGCAGGGTGCCAAGCACCCACAGGGCAGTGGCTGGTGTCTGGGCAGACACCAGCCACGATAGGCCTCCCGCGAGCAGGAGCAGGGTAGATACGCAGAAGAGGAGCGCTTCCTTGCTTGCGCGCAGATGGGTCACGCGGACATTGTCCAACGTCCTGCACCTCAGCCACAGAGTCGAAAGGCCCGCCTAACTCTCCGCCGTGCTCACGTCGTGCTGGGTGTCACCTGCGGGACGCTGCGACAGACGCGGTGCACGCGCCAGATCTGGGTGACCAGGGTCAGCCAGATGGCCGCGACGATGGCAAACAGGGCCAGGACAAGCACGTCACCGACGCTGGCCAGAGGTTTGGCCGGGGCCGGGTGATAGAGCGACTGGGCCACCGTCACTGCCACCACGGCGGTGCTGGAGGTGACCGGTTTGGCTCCCGCGCCGGTGTAGGTGGCCGCGAACCCCTGGTTGCCCGTGACCCTTGGTGCGAACTTCAGGGTGGCGATGCCGGTCTTGTCGGTGGTGGCCGACCCCAGGGGCACGAGCCGGGCCGGGGTCCCGAACTCCGTGGTGGACAACAGGAACGTGACGGCCGCCTTGGGCACCGGGATGCCGGCCGGGCTCTTGATCGTTGCGCTGAGCTGCACCGACCCGCTTGTCTCGACACCGGTAAGGGTGACGTTGGGGGCGCTTGTCGCTGCACTGTGCGGCGATCCGCCCTGTGGCGTCGCCGCCTGTGAGTGGTCGGCCGAAGCTACACCGAGTATGCCCATGAGAGCCACGAGCATCAGGACGCCGGTTGCGCCGGCGACGCGATGTGACGTGCTGGTCGCGCCGACCAGCTGGTCCTGGTGGACCGCAGACTCACTGATCGCCTTCGGGGGTACGGCCGCGGACGTCTGCAGGTCGCTGAGCTCCTGCATCTGTTCCATCTCCTCGATCTCGTCGATGGACAGCAGCGGCACCACCCGGAACAGCAGCATGAGCAGTAGGGGGATAGCAGCCGTTGCCGCCAAGGTGATCGCGACCGGGACCCAGGTGAAGTGGTANCGCCCGAAGGTGCCGGTCATCGTGTCGTAGGTGGCCGGGCCGACAACCATGAGGATCCTCTTGAGCCACATCATGGGCACCACGAGGATGGCGGCGGTCACCATGCCGCCCACGTTCCTGGTCCAGGGCAGCGCTACCAGGAGAAGCGGCAGCGCCCCTCCGACGATGGCAAACATCCAGAACCAAATGGCCAGGCGACCCACCAGAAGCTCGGTGAACACCGCGGCCGTCCCCTGATCGCCGACATAGGAGCCTGGCAGCAGGTCGGCGAAGGTCAGGTAGATGTAGGTGGCGGACAAGGTCGCCATGATGAATCCCAGGCGCACGAAGTGCCGAGGCGTGATGAGTGCCTCCAGGTGGTAGCCGCGACGGAAGCCCGCCACGACCAGGATGACCAGGGCCACGCCGGAATAGAGCGCAGCAACCACGAACTGCGGTGCCCAGATGCTCTCGTGCCACCACGGTCGCGCGGTGCTGGCAAACGCCCATGCCAGGACCGAGTGAACGGACACGGCCAGCGGGATGATCATGATCGACACCAGACCCAGCGCACCGGCCAGGACGCGGCGTTGCCGCGGCGCACCCACCCAGCCACGCGAGACCCGGGCATACAGGGTTGCCCGGCGCCGGCCGAGCCGTTCTCCGTGCTCTTGGCTAAGGACTGCCAGGTCCGGTACCAGCGGGAGGGCGAAGAACACCATGGACCCGAACGTGTAGGTCATCACGGCCATGAAGTCCCAGAACACCGGAGCGGACAGGTTGGGCCGGGTCACCAGCTCATAGAGCCGAATGGGATTGCCGATGTGCGGGACGATGAGGGCGGCACCGATGAGCACGGTGACCACGGCGGTACCCTCGGCCAGGCGCGTCAACGGTGCCCGCCAGGTTGCGCCGGTCAGCCTAAGGATGGCCGACACGACGGCCCCGCCGTAGCTGACACCGATGAAGGTGACGACGTCCGCGATGTAGATGGCCCAGAAGGCCTGGTCGCTGTAGCCGGCAGCTCCCATCCCGCCGATGAGCTGGACGACCCAGGCGCCGATGCCTGCAAGGACCAGAAGGCTCAGCCCGGCAATCGTCGCCCACCAGAGGCGGCTCGGCTTGCCGAAGGGACGTAGCGAGGCCGCCCGGGCGATGGTGGTGTTCGTTCCTACGGTCATGGCTGTGGTGGTCACTGCCCGCCTCCCAGGTTCTGGCCGTGGCCGAGTATGTAGTAGACGCGCGGGTTGGTCCCGAGCTCCTCCTTGTAACGCACCGCGTCGTTGGCTCGAAGGAAGTTCGAGAGCACCACGTTGGTGCCAAGCCCGTTCACGGCGATGTCGGTGACCAGGTCGCCGATGTACAGAACGCCCATCGGGCAGCCGGACACGCAGGCGGGCAGCTCACCCTTGGGCAACCGGTCGGCGCAGAAGACGCACTTGCCGACGGTGCCCTTCTCGGGCACCGGCATGTCCGGTGTCGACGGGGCGGGCATGCGTGCCTGTGGAAGGGGGTCGGTCCAGTTGAAGTAACGAGCCTCATACGGGCATGCCGCCATGCAGGCTCGGGAGCCTACGCAGGCGTTCGTGTCGACCAGGACGAGTCCCTCGTCGGTGTGGATGTTCGCACCGACCGGGCANATGTACATNCAGGGAGCGTCCTCGCACATCATGCAGGGCCGCGGCATGTTGTACGTCCCGCCGACGGCGTCCTTCATCTCGTAGACATTGATCCAGGTCTGCTCCGGACGCAGGCCATGGCGCTGCTGGCAGGCCATGGTGCAGCCCTTGCACCCATCGCAGGTGCGCAGGTCGATGACCATGCACCAGGCATGTGCGGATGCCTTGGCCTTGTCTGCGACCGCAGACATCTTGGGGGTCATCGCGGCCTGCGCATCCTCCTGAAAGCTGACCATCGCCAGGGCGCCGCCCGCAGCGGTGACGCCAAGGGTCGCGAGAAGGTTGCGCCGGCTGAGTCCCCGACGCCCCTCCGACGTGGCTCCCGGAGGGGGACCTTCTGGTTCGACCTCCAGCGAATGTGTCGGGTGACTCTGCATGCCGTCCTGCCTTCCAGTGGTGCGTTCAGTCGGTATCGCAGTCGCTCTGCTGTGTCCTCGTGTGTAGCTGACGCTGCGGTCTCACGCCGCCATCAGCTGACGATGACGTTGCCCTTCATCCAGCCTTTGGTGGCCATCGAGCCGGTCATCCCGTTGGCGCCGCCGCCACAGGGCGTCATGCAGCTCCAGGTGTAGCTACCGGCCTTGTTGACCGTGAAGGTGAACACGGTGGTCGAGACGCCGTCGGTGGGAGCCTTGGTCAGCGGCACGTTGATCCCCAGTGCCGCGATGGTGAAGGTGTGCGCGATGTTCGCGTTGGACACGGTCGTCCCGGCCACTCCGTTGACCGTCATGGTCCCGCCGGCGACGGTGCCGTACGGCGAGCCGGCAGGCAGCGCGGTGGGAGCGTCGTCGTACTCCTTGATTGTGAGCACGACGGTGTCGCCCTTGGCGAAGGTGATGTCGCTGGGGGCCATTGCCGGCCAGTGCTCCTTGCTGGTGAACGTCCCGGCAGGTCCCTTGTTCGCGTCGATCTTGCCGGTCAGTGCGATGTTGACCGTCTTCGCCTTGGCCGCGGGAGCAGCGGCGGCGCCGGCCTTGGCCCCGCCGCACGCCGACGCGGAGACCGCGACTGCCCCGAGCATGAGCCCGACCGCGAGCATCTTCAGGGGCGGGCGCTTGCTGGAGTCGATACGGTTCACGGTGATCACACTTTCTGGCTGGGGGCGGCCGGTCCTGCCCGGTCGGGAACGCGGACCCGAGCCTGCGCGCGGGTGTTCCAGTGGAGAGTGTTGTCGAGTCCGGTGACCGGCGGCACCGCTATCTGCGCCATCTATCCGGCCTGTTCTACGTAGGGGGCTCTGGTGGTCTCCGCAGGGGCCTATGGGTGATTTCCGCCACGACCTATCTGGGCGGCGGGTAGCCTGATCAGCATGGACGCCCCGGTAATACGCGTGGTCGTCGTCGATGACCACGCTCTGCACCGGGATGGCACCCGTCAGATTCTCGACGCTCACCCAGACCTGCAGGTCGTTGGCGACGCCAGCTCAGGGGAGGTCGCCTTGGCCCTGATCAACCAGCTCGCCCCGGACGTGGTGCTGATGGACATCAGGCTCCCGGGCATGAATGGCATCGAAGTCACCCGCCGGCTGACCCGGGACCACCCGGGTGTGCGGGTCCTGATGGTCAGCGCCTACGACGAGGACGAGTACGTCCGTGGTGCCCTTGAGGCAGGGGCCGCCGGATACCTGAGCAAGACCGCCCCCGGCAAGGAACTGGTTCAGGCGGTGCGCTCCGTGGCCCGCGGGACCAGTGTGCTCCAGTCCGGGCTCACGGCCCGGTTGTTGCTCGCCGCCCGCGCGCCCGAGCATGACGCGGCGGATCTGAGCGAGCGGGAGCTTGCGGTCCTGACGCTGCTTGCGGAGGGACTGCACAACCGCGAGATTGCGACCCAGCTGAGCATCAGCACCCGAACCGTTGACCGGCACTGCGACAACATCTACGCCAAGCTCGGCGTCGGCTCGCGCACCGAAGCGGTGGTGCGGGCGATCTCCACCAAGCTCCTGAGCGTTGGCGATGGCCAGCGCTGAGATCTCGACCCCGATCCAGGCAGTCCCGGGACGTGTCCAGGACCTGGCCGCCCGATTGCGTCTGCCGCTGACCTCTTGGCGGTTCTGGGTCGTGCAGGCCGGCGTTCTGCTTGTCGCGTTCCTTGATGAGATCGTGCTGGATCTCATGCGTTTCCTGCCGCCCTTTGAGATCCCACGCTCGACCGTGACGGCTCTGCTGCTGATCCCGGTCATCTACGCGGCACTGAACTTCGGTGTCCGCGGGGCGGTGGGTACCGCGTTGTGGGCTACGGCACTCATGTGCCCTGACTGGCTCTTCATCGGCGGGCTGACGCCCGCCAACGCCTGGGTGGAGATCGGGAATCTGGCCATCCTCAACGGAGTCGCGATCATCGTGGGCCAGCGAGTTGAGCACGAGGGGCAGGCGAGGCTTCGGGCAGAAGGGGCACTGCGCGACAGCGAGGTCGCTGAGTCGCGATACCGGGCCCTGTTCGATGAGCAGCATGCGCCGGTGCTGGTCACTGATGCCGTCGGGGTGGTGGCTGAGGCCAACGCCGCCGCCACCTCCTTGCTGGGCCCGGATGCCTCGGGCCGACTCCTGTCGGACCTGGTCGGCGCCTCGGTGGCGGTGATGCTGGCTGGCAGCGTCAACCGTCTGCCGGTTGGGGACCGGGTGTTCGTGCCCAACGCCCGAACCCTGGATGTCGGCTCGGGCCAGGGCCTTGTTCAGATCGTGCTGGTAGACCTGACTGAGGAGGAGCACCGCGCCCGGGAGCAACATGCCTATGCGGCGCACCTGCTCACGGTCCAGGAGGACGAGCGTCGGATTCTGGCCCAGGACCTGCATGACGACCCCGTGCAGACGCTGATCTATCTGGTGCGCATGCTGGAGCTGCTCGGCGATGACCACAGGCTGCCACCGGATCTGGTTCCCCTGGTTCTTCGCAATCGCGAGCTGGCAGCGGAAGTGGTCGACGCCTTGCGCACCGTTATCCACGGTCTGCGTCCTCCGGTCCTTGACGACCTCGGGGCGGTGGCTGCTTTGCGTCAGCTGGTGGCTGAGGTTCGCACCCGGCATGGGATAGTGATTGGACTGGAGGTCACCGGAGATCAGGTTCGGCTCTCCGACCAGTGCGAGCTCACCTTGTACAGGGTGGCCCAGGAGGCACTGGGCAATGTCGTTCGCCACGCGCATGCCACTCACACCAGCGTCGGCCTTCACTTTGGCCAGCAGGTGGTACTGACCGTCACCGACAACGGACGGGGTATTCCAGCGTCGAAGGTTCTGGCAGCCGGCTCGGGTGGCGGGCTCGGCTTGATAGGGATGCGCGAAAGGGTCAACCTGATCGGGGGCAGTCTCGTAGTGCGTACCCGCGAGCCCCACGGCACGCTGGTGCGGGCCACGGTGGTCGGTGCACCGCCCGCGCCATAGTCGACAGGTGGCAGGCGGGGACTGCGGACCAGCAACCTCGCCTCGGCTCAGCGGTCGCTGGCCATGTTCGCCATCCACCACCGTGGTGACCACGAGCGGAAACAGCATCGGCTGCCTGCGATGGCCAGCGCTACGGTGTTCGGCTGCCCGTCTCTGACCGCGCCCGACTCCCGTTCCGACCCGGCCGGGTGGTCACCCTGGCCCCGCTATCGACCACTGGTGCTCCACGCCGCGGGGCGCTGACGGCATCGCTGCGCCAACGGCATCACGATGGACCATGTCGGCCTCGGGCGACGCCAACGGCCTGAAAACGATGTGCCAGATCCGGACCCAGGTCATCGGTGCTGCACGGGCCCGAACGGAATGCACTCAATAGACCGCACTGATTGCACTCAGTTGGGGGAGCCTGCTCAGCAGCCGGGGATGGTCTTAGCGATGGTGGCAATCGCAATCTTTGGCGGGTTCTTCACCCCTGTGAATGCCTTGCCCACGACAACGTCGACAGAGGCGTCCATCCTGCTGTCCTGCACGAGCGTGGCTCCAGGCAGCCTGAGCGCCGCAAGGTGTGCGCCTTCCAGCCCGGACGGTCCGTAGCGTATCTCGGCGACGCCAACGACTGACTTGCCGAGCGGGTCATTGTCGATCGTGGCGATCTTGAATCCCTGTCTCTGTAGCGCGCTCGCTGCGGACCCAGCCAAGCCAGCGTGGTCCGTGGAGTTGTAGACGTTCATCGTCACCCCACCCGGTGTCAGCGCCCGAGTCGCGGTGGCCTGGTTGCAGCTGGCCTTGGCCACGGGGTTGGTGATCCCGGTCCCGACCCACCCCTGGACATACGAGGCGGCGTATCCCAACGTGGCGAACAACAGCACGATGACGAACGACATGGTGACGATCATGCGCCGGCGTCGACGGCGGCGATAGATAGACCCCGCCGATTCGTGCAGGTAATCCACGACAACCCCCAGATCGGAAAGTCCCTCTCTGCCGATCATCGCCCTTTAGAGCCGCTAGTCAAGGGCTATGGCCCGATCAGTCAAGCACCAGCACGCGGGCATGCAAGGCTGGACGTTGCTGAAGGGCTGCCCGCAAGGCCCGATGCAGTCCGTCTTCCAGATACAGCCTGTCCTGCCACTGCACGACGTGAGCGAACAGATCGCCGTAGAAGGTGGACTCCTCAGACAACAGAGTCGCCAGGTCAAGGTTGCGTTTTGTGGTGATCAGCTCATCGAGCCGGACCATGCGCGGTGGCACGTCGGCCCAGTCACGAGCCGTCTCCAACCCGTGTGTGGGATAGGGGCGCCCGTCACCCACCGCCCTGAAGATCATCGCGCCAGTCTAGGCGACCAGGCTGGGTCAGGTCAGCGTGGCGCGACCTGGACTGTTCTCCTTGGCGGAGGATAGGGGATTTGAACCCCTGAGAGCTTTCACTCAACACGCTTTCCAAGCGTGCGCACTAGGCCACTATGCGAATCCTCCGTCGAGGAGGCT
>JGI24140J50213_10000230_pt1 | contig 26565 bp, 21 predicted proteins | sample BarGraIncu00222A_FD_50213 | JGI IMG/M metagenome (IMG submission 50213)
CAGGACGGAGTCGATGCATAGGTGGGGACGCGCCGCATGTCCGCCCAGCCCTTGGATCCGGATGTCGATCGAATCCGTCGCGGCCATGATCGGGCCGGACCTGATCGCAAACGAGCCGATCGGAATTCCGGGGCCATTGTGCATGCCATAGACCTGATCGATGGCGAAACGGTCCATCAGCCCGTCCTTGATCATGGCGGCAGCGCCCGCGCCGCCCTCTTCCGCCGGCTGGAAGATCACGACGGCGTCGCCGGCAAAATTCCGGGTCTCCGCGAGATAGCGGGCCGCGCCGAGCAACATCGCGGTATGCCCGTCATGGCCGCAGGCATGCATCTTGCCCGGCGTCCTGGAAGCGTAAGCGAGTTCGGTCGCCTCCTCGATCGGCAACGCATCCATGTCGGCGCGCAGCCCGATCACCTTGATATCGCTCTCGCCGGCCGGCTTGCGGCCCTTGATGACACCGACGACGCCCGTGCGGCCAAGACCTGTCGCGACTTCGTCGCAGCCGAATTCCCTCAAGCGATCCGCCACAAATGCCGCGGTGCGGTGCACGTCATAGAGCAATTCGGGATGTTCATGGATATCCCGGCGCCAGGCCTGAATATCGGGTTGCAGATCGGCGACGCGATTGATGATGGGCATGGGAAATCCAGGTTCGCGGTTTATGCATTTTGTCCCTTCTAGCATGCGGCCACGCTCGGCCCAACACTCTCCGGCGATTGACAGAGACCGTCACGGCCGGGCAGAAGCGCCATCCACCTCTGACTGAATAAAGTCAGACAAAGACCTGGAAGCCCGGCATAAAGCCGGGCTTGACGAGCGATTGCAAACTGGGCGGAAATTTAGAGATGCCGAAGCGGCTTGAAGGTGATTTCGACTACATCGTCGTCGGCGCGGGCACCGCCGGCTGTATCGTCGCCAACCGGCTCTCGGCCGATCCGGCCAACCGCGTGCTGATCCTGGAGGCCGGCGGCAACGACAACTGGATCTGGTTCCACATCCCGGTCGGTTACCTGTTCGCGATCGGTAACCCGCGTTCGGACTGGATGTTCAAGACCGAGCCCGAAGCCGGCCTCAACGGCCGCTCGCTGGCCTATCCCCGCGGCAAGGTGATCGGCGGCTCCTCCGCCATCAATGCAATGATCTCGATGCGCGGGCAAGCCGCCGATTACGACCACTGGCGTCAGCTCGGCCTGGGCGGCTGGGGCTGGGACGACGTGCTGCCCGCGTTCCGGCGGCTCGAGGATCATTTTCTGGGCGAGAGCGCGCTTCATGGCGTCGGCGGCGGCTGGCGGATCGAGGCGCCGCGACTGTCCTGGACAGTTCTCGACGCGGTCGGCACGGCCGCGGAAGAAATGGGAATCCGGAAAATTCCGGATTTCAACACCGGCGACAATGAAGGCGTCGGCTATTTCCACGTCAACCAGAAGCGCGGACGCCGCTGGTCTTCGGCTCGGGGCTTTCTGAAGCCCGCGTTACACCGTCCCAATCTGCGCCTCGAAACGAACGTGCTGACCGAGCGCCTGATTGTCGAGCAGGGGCGCGCCGTCGGCGTGCGTTTCATTCAGGGCGGCGAGATTGTGGAAGCCCGCGCCAAGGGCGAAGTGATCCTGTGCGCCGGCTCGATCGGATCTGTTCAAGTCCTGCATCGCTCCGGCATCGGGCCGGCGGACTGGCTGGCGCCGCTCGGGATCGAAACTGTACTCGACCGGCAAGGCGTCGGGCGCAATCTGCAGGACCATCTGCAGCAGCGCGCGATCTACAAGGTCGACGGCGTTCGCACCCTCAACGAGACCTATTATTCGCTGGCAAGGCGCGGGATGATGGGCCTCGACTATGTGTTCCGCCGCCGCGGACCATTGACCATGGCGCCATCGCAGCTCGGGATTTTCACGCGCTCGGATCCGCATCGCGAACGCGCCAACATCCAGTTTCACGTCCAGCCGCTATCGCTCGACAAGTTCGGCGATCCCCTGCACAGCTTCCCCGCGATCACGGTCAGCGCCTGCAATTTGCAGCCGACCTCGCGCGGCACCGTGCGCATTCGCTCTGCACAGGCCGACCAGGCGCCTTCGATCGCGCCGAATTATCTGTCGACCGGCGAAGACCGCCAGGTCGCCGCCGACGCCATCCGCACCACGCGGCGGTTGATGAAACAGTCTGCGCTTGCGGCCTATCATCCGCGCGAATTTTTACCCGGTCCATCGGTCGGCGACGACGATGCGTCGCTGGCGAAAGCCGCCGGCGATATCGGCACCACGATCTTTCACCCCGTGGGTACCGCGAAGATGGGCACGCCAAGCGATCCCATGGCTGTCGTTGATGAACGCCTGCGCTTTTACGGCGTCGCGGGGCTTCGCGTGGTCGATGCCTCCGTCATGCCGGCCATCACCTCGGGCAACACCAACACCCCGACGGCGATGATCGCCGAAAAGGCCGCGGCGATGATCCTTGCGGATGCGCGGTAACCGGCCTGATGACGAATCCACATCGCATTTCGATCGGACCTGCCGACGCGCGCATTGCGCTGGCGCGATGGGGCGCGCGGCAATCCATTCGCGTGGCTGTCCGAGATCGGCTGTCCCGTGCGCATCGCCACCGCCGGAGACACCTGGCCCGTCTATAAGGACATGGCATCACGCGCCATCGCGTTGCTTCCAGCGGCAAGCCAATGGCGCTTCGAAGGTGTCGGTCACTGCGTTGGGCAGGAGGCGCCCGCCCTCTAGCTTCAGGCGCTGGCGGCGTTCGCGGCCGACGCCGGTTAGCGACCAGCGCTCACGAAAACGTCATCGCTCGCCACCGGCTAATCGGGAATGNCGGGAATAAACCCCGCCCTCGCCCGATCACGTCCCTGGAACCCAATCAAGGGTCCATGGAGATTGGCAATGAGCGAGTTCGACCACGACCACAGTGACCAAGCCCCGGATGACGGCACCGGCGTCAGCCGCCGCCGGGTGCTGGAATGCATGACATGGGCAGGCACCGGGGTGCTCTGGACCATTTCCGGCGGCGTTCCCCGCTCGCTGGGACTTGTCGGCGCAGCACAGGCCGCCCAGCCTGCCGGCCTGACCTTCCTGCAGATCAGCGACAGCCATGTCGGCTTCGACAAGCCGGCCAACCCGAATGCGATCGGCACTCTCGAGGAGGCGATCGCCAAGATCAACGGCATGCCGGCAAAGCCGTCATTCATGATCCACACCGGCGACATCACCCATTTGTCGAAGGCGGCCGAGTTCGACAACGCCGAGACCATCATCTCGCAGGCCAAGCTCGACGTACATTACGTGCCGGGCGAGCACGATTTCCTCGACGAAGAGATCAAGTTTTATCGCGAGCGCTACGGACGCGCCGCCAAAGGCGCCGGCTGGTATTCGTTCGACGCCAGCGGCGTCCACTTCATCGGTCTCGTCAACGTGGTGAACCTCAAGGCCGGCGGCCTTGGCAGTCTCGGCGCCGAACAGCTCGAATGGCTTGAGCAGGACCTCAAGGGACGATCGAAATCGACCCCGATCGTCGTGTTCGCCCATATCCCGCTGTGGACGGTCTATCCGGAATGGGGCTGGGGCACCGAGGATGGCGCCCGCGCGCTGGATTACCTCAGGGGATTCGGCTCGGTGACTGTGCTCAACGGCCATATCCACCAGGTGATGCAGAAGGTCGAGGGCAACGTCACCTTCCACACCGCGCGTTCGACCGCGTTCCCGCAGCCGGCGCCGGGTTCCGCTCCCTCGCCGGGTCCGATGAAGGTCGCCGACGACAAGCTTCGCAGCCTGCTCGGTGTCGCCAGCATCAACTTCAAGGCCGGCGAACAACGCCTCGCAATCATCGACACGCCGNTGCAGGGCTGAAGGAAATTCACGATGTTATCAGTCAGTCTGCGCAATCTTGCTGTTCGCCTCGTCGTCGCTTTCGTCCTGTCCTTCTGTCAGAATCTCGGCAGCGCCCGTGCTGACGAAACGACGGTGATGATCGACAATTTTACCTTTGAGCCAGCCCAGCTCACGGTGAAGGTCGGCACCACCGTGACCTGGAAAAACCGCGACGATATTCCGCACACCGTGGTGTCAGCGGGAAAATTCAGGTCGAAGGCGCTGGATACCGACGACAGCTATTCGTTCACGTTCACCGCGGCGGGCGATTATTCCTATTTTTGTTCGCTGCATCCGCATATGACCGGGACGATCAAGGTTGAGTAGCGTGCCAAATCGAGGCATCACTCCGATGCCCGGCCGGTGCCTTCAGGCCGGCCGGGCATCCGCATTTTCCGCTAGCGCGGGGCCACAGGCGATGCCGGTCAGATTTTCGAACGACGATCCCGGATCGGATCACGATCCCGGAAAGGCGCAGCGTTTTCGCGACGCGGCGCTGCCGTACCTTGACGATGCCTATACGCTGGCGCGCTACCTGCTTCGCGACGCCAACGATGCCGAGGACGCGGTTCAGGAATGCTATCTGCGCGCCTTGAAGCATTTCGACAGCTATCGCGGACCGGCGATCAAGCCCTGGCTGTTCGCGATCCTGCGCAATGTCTGTCGCGCCGAATTCGCGCGCCGCGCGAGTTCGCCAGCCGCCACCGACGACCTGCCTGATGATGCCGAGCAGACGCCGCTGTGGCGCGAGACGCAGGAAACGCCGGAGGCGCAGTTGTTGCGACGCCGGGACGCGACCACGATCCGCCGGTTCGTGATCGGGCTGGATGAACCATTCCGGGAGACCTTCGTGCTGCGCGAAATTCACAATCTTTCGTATCGCGAAATCGCCGACATCGTCGAGGCGCCGGTCGGCACCGTGATGTCTCGGCTGGCACGCGCCCGCGCTTTGCTGCGCGCCGCATGGCTGGCGGAAGAGGAGCCATCGAAATGACCTGTGACGAGGCTGAGATTCTTCTGCATGCGCTGATCGATGGCGAGCTCGATGCCGGGCACGCGCGCGAGGTTGAAGACCATATCGCGGGTTGCCCGCGTTGCACCGCGCAACTTGCCGCCTATCGGGAAATGAGCAAGGCCATAGCCAGCGCCGATTTGCGGTATGCCGCGCCGCCCCAGCTGCGCCGGCGCATCGAAGCTTCGTTGCCGCAGACGCGAACACCGAACCGGCGGTCGGTGCTGAAGGGATTTGCGATGGGATCGGCGGTGTCGGCGATCGCGGCGACCGGCCTGTTCGCCATCCTGCTGCACGACGGTGACGACCAGCGCATTATGTCCGAAGTCGTCTCGGCGCATCTGCGCTCGTTGCAGGCGGGCCATCTGACCGATGTGGTTTCCACCGACCAGCATACGGTGAAGCCGTGGTTCAATGGCAAACTCGACGTGTCGCCGCCGGTGATCGACCTCACCGCGCAGGGCTTTGCGCTGATCGGCGGCCGGCTCGATTATGTCGATGCCCGCGCCATCGGTGCGATCGTCTACCGGCGGCGCGCGCATGTGATCAATCTGTTCGTGGCCCAAACGCCCGGCACCGAACGCCACGCTGCCAAAACCGAAACCATTCAAGGATTCAACATCCGGCGCTGGAGCGACCGGGGCTTGAACTACTGGGCGGTCAGCGATCTCGCCGCCGACGAACTCGCCGAGTTCGGCGAGAAATTCGAGGCCGCGATGAAGGGCAGCGGCGCGGGCTAGCGCAACTCCACTTTGCCGGCCGCGCTTTACGGATTCAATTTTCAAACAGCCCTGAGCCGTCATTACGAGCGAAGCGAAGCAATCCATGAAGCAACAAGAAAGCAAGAGTAGATTGCTTCGTCGCGGAGCCTGCCATCGGGCGCGCATTCGCGCGACCCGTTGGCTCCTCGCAACGACGTAAAGACACAGCTTCGCGACCTCGCCGCGCATTTCGCGCGAGTTTTGCTCTAACTCCTGCCCGCTTCATGCAGAGGGCGCAGGGAATGCCGGGCGCCCGAAGCGCCCGCAGCCTCGCGTGCAAAGGTAGAAAGCACACGAGTTAGTCACCACGGTCACACCGGGTCGCCCGGCATTCCCCGCGCAATGGTTTTAACGGTTTCCTTCGCGCTCTCCCCGGTGACCGGGCTTTGTTGCCACCGTCGCCCCCAAGAAGCTTGCTTCCTAGGAACTTGACGCCAGCGTCGGGGCGTCAGGACCACACGACTTCGCCGTCCGCAAGGTAACGCTCTCGTCAGTAGCGCCGCCCACGTCCATCGCATCCCGCCCCGCGTTCGTGACGATCGCGAGCCGCCCCTCTGTGGGACGGGACGGCGATGGATATGTGGGTGATTTGGGTCAGAAGGGAACGGGAATATTTTTTGAAGGGGGACTGGACAGGTAGAAACAGCTTGAATTGTTTCAACAAAATCGCGCCGGCGCGCTCACCAATTTCATGATTTACCATGAACCACCAGCCCAAGAGGCAGCGAATGGTCAAAAAACTGTCCCCCATGCATCTGGGAAAAGTCCTTCGGAAGGAATTTTGGCGGTGTGGCCAAGGAGATGATTCTTGGACCTATTGGTTTAGGAGCTGCCCCCACACATCCGTCGATTCCGTTGCTAGAATAAGTTAAGTTGAACCGGCAAAACTGGAAATCCGCCTATGCATTGGAAAGTTGTTAGCGCGATTTTGCTGGCAGTCCTCTTGGCATCGCCAGCAGCCGCTGAAAAACGGATAGCACTCGTCGTCGGCAACTCGGCCTATCAAAGCGTCCCGCGCCTCGATAATCCGAAGAACGATGCCCTGTTGGTGGCTGATACTTTGGGCAAATTAGGCTTCAGCCTAATAGGCGGCGGAGCCCAGGTAGACCTCGACAAATCGAGGTTCGAATCGGTAGTTCAAAGTTTTGGCAATCAGTTGATGGGCGCTGACGTTGCCCTCTTCTATTACGCCGGCCACGGGCTTCAGGTTCGCGGAACAAATTACCTCGTTCCCATTACGGCCAATCCGACTCGAGAGACGGACGTCGACTTTCAGATGGTCGACGTAGCTCTTGTGCTTCGGCAGATGGAGGGAGCCGGTACCAAGCTGAATCTTGTCATCTTGGACGCCTGCAGGAACAACCCTTTCGGCGGACGACGTCTCCGTGCTTCGGACGGTGGCTTAGCCGAGATCCGCGCGCCGGAGGGTACACTCCTGTCATACGCGACCCAACCCGGGAACGTCGCCTTGGATGGCGATGACGGGCACAGCCCATATACGAAGGCGCTCGTTGAAACGATGCAAAAACGTGGGCTCGGTGTTCTGGAGACCTTCAATCAGGTCGGACTGATCGTCAAACGGGCAACCGGCAGTTCGCAGCAACCGTGGGTCTCCACATCGCCGATCGACGGGTCATTCTATTTTTCGGGTAACGTCACCAGTCAGGTGGCGACAGCCGGTCCTGAAACAAGCGGCGTCTTGCCGCCAACAGCCAATCCAGTCCCCACCCAAACTGCACCTTCGTCCGCCAGAACGCAGTCAGATTTCATATTTTCTGATTCCAACGGCCGTCTGCTTACATCGAATGATCTTAGAGGACTTTCAAAGGATGACCTGCGCATCGCCCGCAACGAAATCTTTGCCCGGAGAGGACGCTATTTCAGCTCCCCCGACCTCACCAACCGATTCAGCAACTTCTCCTGGTATCATCCCCACACGTGGGATCCTCAACTTAATAACATCGAGAACGCAAACGTCGCTTTCATAGAACGCTTTGAGCCCGACGATACCCCTCAGAGCGATTTTATCATCCCTGATTCCGACAAACGCATTCTCGTACCCGGCGATTTAAGAAAACTCTCTAAAGAAGAGCTGCGCATCGCGCGAAACGAAATCTTTGCCCGGCGAGGACGCTATTTTGAGGCTGCGGATCTTAAGGCTNGCTTCGAGCGCTTCTCATGGTACTCACCCCGCACATGGAATCCGAAGCTTAATTCCGTTGAACAAGCAAACGTTGCGCTGATGGATCAGGTTGAAAAACGATAATGAATTTACTTCTCGCAACCGGCGTTGCGTTGATCGTCGCGTTGATCCTGATGCCAGGAGTGAGGGCGGAAACCAAAGCAGATAGCCTTGACCGGCTGGTTCGAGCTTACCCCGAGGCATTGTCCGGACATGACGGCAAATCTATTTTTTGGCGCGATGGCACTGCCATGACTGCAGACGATGGCGCTGACAATAAATCTTTTGATGATCTCTTACGTAATGCATCTGTTGTTGATCAATTGCACTTGTCCTATCCACTTGGGCCCTCTTCTCCACCCGAATTGAACTACGATCCCGGACGGTTTCGTAACGAAGCTTTTTTCAAAAAAATGTACGGCGACTGCAACGCTGGCGAAGTACAGAAAAATCTCGTTACCGTGATCTGGCTGCCCCGATCGTGGGGAAAAACGATTCAAGTAACGCTAACGAATGGAGTCGCGGATCATCTGAGGGAGGTGTCCGATGAGATCGACCGGCTTGAACCTGCGATAAAGGCTGCTGCATTTCCTATCGCTGGCGTTCTTTCATGCCGCTCCGTCGCCGACACTGGCAGGATGAGCATGCATGGATACGCTGCGGCGATAGACCTAAATCTGAAATATTCGGACTACTGGTTATGGGCGGGAAAAAACAAAAAAATACCCTACAAAAATAGAATGCCGCTGGAGATCATCGACATCTTCGAGCGCCATGGGTTTATCTGGGGTGGGAAATGGTATCATTACGATACGATGCACTTTGAATACCGGCCGGAATTACTCATTAAATGAAGCTGGAGAACGAAGCCAGAGCAGGGATATCAAAGCGGCGCAGGGCCGTCGATCCGAGGATCTCGAAGATTGCTGGCTCATTTATCACCGCATATTTGTTTGCTTGATGCGGGAGATATTTTAAATTCTCAGTCTTGGAGGCTATTTTGCCAGAGCCAACCGTGGAAAGCACGATCGAATTCATCAAGTCAGCTCACGCTGGCCAGGTCGACAAAGCGGGCGTGGCATATTGGCATCATCCCGTTTCGGTTATGAAACGTCTCGGCACCGATGCGCCGGATGACTACAAGCTCGCGGCGCTGCTGCACGACGTAATCGAAGATACCAAATACGGCGCTTCCGACTTGCGCGCGATGGGATATGCCGAACGCGTAGTCGAGGCCGTGTTACGGCTGGCCAAGGTCGAAGAGATTCCTTACCTCGAAAACATTGAGCGAATTGCTGCGTCGGGCGACAAGATCGCCATTGCGGTGAAGATTGCCGACAATGAAGATAATCTCGACCCGGAACGTATTGCTCGATTGCCTGCGAATGCGAGAGTTATCAACCTGCAAATCGCTAAATATCAATCGTCGCTCGAAATCTTGCGCCGCGCTATTGTGGCGTAAGTGCCATGGTCCTTCCGCTTCGACGATCCGATCCCGCTACCCCGTGGTCGCCAGATCGCGACCCTGCAAGACGCCGCCGGCCCAACAAGGCTGCCTGACCGAAAATCCGCCGCGGATCGCTCCGGACGGCTCAATGCAAATCGCGATGCCGTCTGCCGCAGATTCACGGATGGTTAAAGCTGGATCGCCGAACTACGGTTGCTTTCGAGCGTCGATATTTACAGTTGCTTCACACGTTGGCGCGCACCGTCCCCGCATGATCGCATTGGTTCGGAAATTTTGGGCTGACGAGACCGCCGCCACGGCAATCGAATATGGATTGATCGCCGCTGGTATTTCGCTTGCAATCATCGCCGTCGTCAACGGCATCGGCTCCAAGCTGAACACCAAATTTTCGTCGATCAACAGTTCGCTGAAATAGTGCGATGCCGGGTCGGTCAGGCCGCGATGCCCGGTGCGGCAAAGACCGTGATGATCCAGCGCGTCGGGTTGCTGGATTTAACTTCCATGACCGAACGGACCAACCCAGTGACGGGCGATCCTTCTACGGTCACGGTTGTTTTTTGGCCGCGATGTTGATCATAGCGGCAGCGCCTCGCGACTTTTGCATTGGCCGTCTCAAACGTTCGCATGATGATCAAGCTATAACTCGCGAAACGGTTCCAGGACGAGAGACGTGCTTGTAAAATTCCGACAAACGGTCCGCAACATCGGCTGCTTAATTAACCCTATGGCCGGGCTGATCGATCGAGCAACACTACCGCGGCCGATCACACGCCGGATGCGGCAACGCGCGTTCGTGATCCTCAACCCATGCCAGATCGCGGGCACCATCCGCCGCACCTGTCGCAGCGGAAATAGTTCTCGCCCTCGTCGAGCGGCGGTCCACCGACACGCACGCCCATCCAGCTCCCGCGCGGTCCCGGCTCATCCATCGTCACGATCGCGGTCATGTGCACCTCTCAAAAAAAATCAGTCCCGTTTCCCGAGGCCGATTCTCATACGGCGCGCGGCGTACATCCGGCCATGCTGCCATCGTGGTTTTAGATCGTCACGGTGATCGCCGCTGTCAAACCTGCCGACCGTCGCGCTCACCCTGCCCGTGCGTTTTGCCTGGACGGGTTCGCACTTGCCCGTGCCGCCTTTGAGCGGCTTCTTTTTTCATAATCGCGACGTATCGGTCGGTCTGGTTGGCTATCGTTTTCCAGCTCCGCATAAGGCTGGTCAGGATCGTGGCTTCGGCTCCGCTCTGTGCCAACAGCATGAGACGGTGACATTCATCGGCTTGGGTTCGGCACCTATCTGCGCTGTCCATTGCAGTTCCCCTTCATGTCGAAATTTTAGTTGTTGCTGCCGATTTTCCGGGATTAGAAGTTAGCCAAAGGGTTGGTGCGTCCGACAACGGCACGAACTGCGAGGTCTTCTTGCAATTTGAGCATTTATAGGCACGGAAGTGGTCGTGCCCCTCCCGCTCCAAATTGACGAGGAACATGGGTTCTGCGCAATGCGGGCACGTACGAGTGTTTGTCGAAATTGACAAAGCGGTCACTCCGTCAAAGGGCACGGATATACTTTGCACCCTTGACGTGCTGGCCGCTGTTCAATTTTGCTCACTCCGATCAAATTCTCAGGTTCCGGACGGCGGCCAATGTCGCGGAGCCTGTCATCGGGCGCGCGTTCGCGCGACCCGTTGCTCCTCGCAATGACGACGAAAATGAATACGCGTTCGCGATCTCGCCGCGCAGCTGCGCGCCGACAAGTTGTTCCAGCTCGCACGGCGCGGCTTCGAACAATGCTGCTCTTGGTCAAGATCGGAAGTCTGGAAACACGTGCGCACGACGGGAGATGCCTGACGTGGTTCGGTGAGATCCGATCTCCGGCGCGCCGCGTCGAATCGCTGCGTATCTGGAGCGCGAAGCGGACGTCCGACAAGCCGCGGGCGCTACGCGGACGTCAGTAAGCGGACGTCAGTAAGAGGCTGATTCAAGCCATTGGACGCTGCCGACCTTTTTGCTAAAATGGCGACCATGAAAACCCGGCCAAAGAGCCGGTTCCATGCCGGGAGACGAGCCATGTTCATGACCAGAGTGCTTGCTCGGTTGACGATATTTGCCGGCTTGATAGCGCCTCCAGGCACAATCCCCACCGCAGCTTGTGCGCAGCAGGCCGTAGCGATCGGCGCCACCGACATCGGCGGCACTGTTGTCGGCGCCGCGGGCCCTGAAGCCGGGGTCTGGGTGATCGCTGAGACCACTGAGCTGCCGACCAAGTTCGCGCGCATCGTCGTCACCGACGATCAGGGCCGCTACCTCATCCCCGATCTGCCGGCCGCGAATTACAGCGTCTGGGTGCGCGGTTATGGTCTGGTGGATTCGGCCAAGCTCACCGCAAAGCCGGGCCAGCTTCTTAATCACACCGCGGTGCCAGCGCCGAACGAAGCAGCGGCGGCGCATTATTATCCGGCGATTTACTGGTACGCGATGATGAAAATTCCACCCGCCGGCGAGTTCGGCGGCAAGAGTGACATTCCCGAAAAGCTGACGCAGACTGACTGGTTGAAGCAGATGAAGAACATCGGCTGCATCGGTTGTCATCAGATCGGTCAGGAAGCTACCCGCACGATACCGGCTGCTTTCGGCAAGTTCGATTCCGGTGAGGCTGCCTGGATGCGGCGCGTTCAATCGGGGCAGTCCGGCGAGCAGATGACCAACCAGCTTGCCGGCAATTTCGGCGGCGTCCCCTTCAAATATCTCGGAGACTGGACCGACCGCGTCGCCAAGGGCGAACTGCCCAAGAGCAAGCCGCCGCGTCCGGAAGGCGTCGAACGCAATATCGTGATCACGTCATGGGAGTGGTCGACGCCCGACAAATACCTGCACGATCTGATTTCGTCAGACCGGCGCAATCCGACCGTCAATGCCTATGGCCCGCTTTACGCCTCGCCGGAATATTCGACCGACAACATGCCGATCCTGGATCCGAAGACGAATAAAGTGTCGTTCTTCAAGATGCCGGTCGCGGACCCCGAGATGCCGGAATCGTTGGGTCCCGGGCATGCCGCCAGCGTGAGGCCGCTGGAGCCGTCGGCCTATTGGGGCGAGCAAAAACTCTGGGATACGCGTGCCAACAACCACAACTCCATGTTCGATGAGAAGGGCCGGCTCTGGCTCTCCGCCACCGTGCGCGGCATCGATAACCCGGCGTTCTGCAAACAAGGTTCCGACCATCCGTCGGCCAAGGTATTCCCGCTGGAAAAGTCGGCCCGCCAGGTGGCGATGCTCGACCCCAGGACGATGAAGTACAGCTTTATCAACACCTGCTTTGCCACCCATCACCTGCAGTTCGGCTACGACGCCAACGACACGCTGTGGCTCAGCGGCACCGGCCCGGTTGCCGGCTGGATCAACACCAAGATGTTCGACGAAACCGGCGATGCCGCAAAATCGCAAGGCTGGTCGCCGTTCGTGCTCGACACCAACGGCAACGGCAAGCGCGACGACTATGTCGAGCCCAACGCCCCGCTCGATCCGAACAAGGACAAGCGGATCGTCCCGGGCTCGGGACCTTACGCGGTGATGCCGTCGCCGGTCGACGGCTCGATCTGGTACACCGTAGGCATCTTCGGCGGCCCGCCGGGGTTCCTGCGATTTGACCCGGCTACCGGACTGTCGGAGGTGTTCAATGTTCCAGCGCCGGCGTTCGGAATCCGCGGCGGCGATATCGACAAGAACGGCGTGGTCTGGGCGTCGTTGTCGAGCGGCCACCTCGGCAGCTTCGATCGCCGCAAGTGCAAGGGTCCGCTCAATGGGCCGACTGCCACCGGCAATCATTGCCCGGAGGGCTGGACCATCTTTCAGTATCCCGGCCCTGGCTTCGACGGCATCGGCGAGAACAGCGCCGAGTCGAGCTATTACACCTGGGTCGACCAGCACAACACATCCGGACTTGGCGAGAACATCCCGATGTCCACCGCCAATCTGGGGGATGGCTTCGTGGCATTAAAAGACGGCAAGATGATCACGATCCGGATTCCCTATCCGCTCAGCTTCTACGCCAAGGGTCTTGACGGGCGTATCGACGATCCCAACGCCGGGTGGAAAGGCCGCGGATTGTGGAGCACGAACGGCGACCGCGCGCCCTGGCTCAAGGAAGGTGGCAAGGGCTCAATGCCCCGCGCCGTGCACATCCAGTTTCGGCCCGATCCGCTGGCCAACTGAGGTTCGCGGAAAATTTGAACGCAACCAAAGCTATTCCGATCGGAGTTTTATCGTCTTCCAGCCGGAACTCCCGAGATCGGCTGCCCAAGGAGACTTCATGATTCGCGTAACTGTAAAACTTCTTGTCTCGCCATAGGCGGGGGGCTTAGCAGTTTTGGTTAGAGGGCCACGACGCCAATACTTGGCTTCACCCGATCTTTTCAAATGTGATGGCAACTTTAGGCTCACGCTCGTCCGGGTGCACCGGCTCTCGATGAATTTCCTTGCCGGACTTGTCAAGGACGATGATTGAGCGGATGGGATCCTTGCCACGATGGTCAAGACCAAATCGACGAGCCAACTCTTTGCTATGCTCAATCGCGCCGGTGTTGGTGCGAAATTGCAAGCCCGTTATGTCCCTAATCGGAACTCCGTCTTGCATATCGAAATAATAGGTTAGCATGAAACAATCCTCCGCCATCGGATGCAACGGACGGATGCTCAGAGCCAAGGAACAAGCTCAAAAGCACCCGCCGAAGTAACCGTCCAAGGAAGCAAGCTCTGGATCCAGCCGCTATCTTCCCTTACGTCTTGCAATAGTAAATCGGCGGGACGACCGAAACGTTGTTCTAGATCAAGCCGCACTTCCCATTCGGTCGGTCTCACAAATGGCTTCCGGACTTCCTGTCGAAGCACTCTCTCGCTCGAAAAATATAAGGTCAGCTATGAAAGGTCATTCGCCACCGGATAGGGCTGCCCGCGCAATGTCCGCTAAACACGTTGGAAGGCAGACCCAATCACCACAATCGAACAAATAGAGATGTGTCGCGATTCGCTTCTGCGTATCGGGCATTTTCTCCCTAACCGCCCGGCGGACTGAAGTCCGTCGGGTTTTTTGCGTAAGGCGGGCGCGTCAGGTTCCGCAACAAGCAGCAGCGCCCGCATCGCGGTCTGCCATTATCCCGCATCGTGTGCTGTCTTCGGCAATTTCACGATGTATTGCGCGGCGTCGCGGAGGGTTACCAGCGGGAGCGACTGTCAAATCAATCGTCAATGTCGACGGTCTAACAACGTAGCGCCTTTGGCTACTTCATCGGCCAGCAGCTTTAAGAGCCACTTGTGTTGGACTTCGTCCTTCGTCACGGCAAGGTTCGACTCGGCTATCAGCCGTCGGTAATTCGCAAGATTTTGTTCATGAATGAAGCGATCCATTGTGACCTCCATGGGTACGTGGTCGAATCACAGGCTGGACCCGTTAGGACCCGTTGTCGACACCGAAGAAGCTCGGCGCCAGACGCCGCTGCGGACGTAGCGATCAATTCCGCATTGCCTGCATTAGGGACGAAATCTTGATGGTCGCAAAATTGGAGAAAGTATCCGAGACCGCATAAGGCAGAATGATCTGGTCGTTATGCCTCATTGCACCGCAAGTATAAACGACGTTCGGAACGTATCCTTCTCGCTCCGACGGTTCAGGCCGCAGCAGCGGCTCGCGCGAGCGCGCCAGCACCTTGGAAGGGTCGTTCTTGTCGAGCAGCGCCGCGCCGATCGAGTATTTGCGGACAGGGCCGACGCCATGCGTCAACAGCAGCCAGCCTTCATCGAGTTCGATCGGCGATCCGCAATTGCCGATCTGCACGAACTCCCAGGGAAATTGCGGCTTCAGAATGGCTTCGCCACCGTCCCATCTGTAAAGATCGCTGGAATAGATCAAATAGAGGTTCTCGTTATCCTGCCGCGCGATCATCGCATACTTGCCGTCGATCCTGCGCGGAAACAGCGCCATGCCCTTGTTGCGCGCCGCCGTTCCTTGAAGCGGTGTCATTCGAAATGACATGAAATCGCTGGTCTCGATCAGCTCCGACCGGATCGCAGTGCCGCTGTAGGCGGTATAGGTTGCGTAATAGGTTTTCCGGCCACCATCGCTGAATTCGACAAAGCGGGCGTCTTCGATGCCGTGCGACTGGGATTCCGTGACGGGGAAGATGATACGCTCGCTGATATCTTCGTCCGGCTTGAAGATCACCTCCACGTCGTCGCCGACCGGTCCGGATATCCGGTATCCAATTCGGGGGCTGGAAGCCAGCCGAGCCGTCGGATCGACGCTGAGGCTCCCGTCAGCACCGATGGTGCCAGCCCGAAACGTCAGCGACGACACATGCCCTTCGCCGACGGCGCGGAGACTGAGAACGAAGCGCAAGCCGCCCTCCGGCAGGCCTGACTGGTCGGGATGCGGCACGATGCTCGGATTGAACAATGCCGAGGCTTCGAACGAATATTCATTGAGAAAATAGGCGCCGATCAGTTGACGCTGAATTTTGGAAAAAGTGCCGTGCGCCGCCAAGGCCCCTTCCATTTCGTCGGCGCGGGCTTCGAACGTCTCCAGCAGGTTGCGGTGGCGGCCCAGGAAATTCTCCAGCACGTCGGCGAGTTGGCTGGCAGCTGCCTCGGAATCGAGTGCGAGAACCCGCTCGACGATATGGTTGGCGCGCGTCTTGTCGGTCGGATTGAGATCGCGCGGTTCGGTCGCCGGCTTGAACGGACGCACGATCACCCGCGCCGGGTCTGGCCGCAGATAGAGTGCCTGCCGGTTCAGGAAAGTAGCTTGTGACACGGTGCCCTCGGCTCGCTGGAAGATGAAGTCGGGATTCAGGCGCCGACGGCGCGAAGTGCGGCAGGTTTCGCCAGGCCGGCGTTGACGCGCTCCAACTGGCGGATCTCGGCAAGACCGAGAAGATAGCAAACGACCGACTCGCCCCCGCGATTTTCGTTGGCACGATCGGGATGCAGTCCGTCGCGGCAGCTCCCGGTCTGCAGATCGACCAGCGGCACGGACAGATCATTGCTACCGAGGAACCATGCAAAGGCGCTTGCTGCCACAGCTTTCCACGCGGAGTCATCATCCGCCCTCCAGGCCGCAAGGCAGGCGGCAATCGTCGCCGTGGCTTCCACGGGTTGCTGATCGAAAGCGCGAGGCTGTTTCCGCCGCTCACCAAAACCAGCCGTGCCGACCGGGCGGAAATGACCCGTCGACGCCGTTTGTTGGATCATCAGCCAACGTAAGGATCTCAGCCCGGCATCGACGTAGCCTCGCGTTTGCGTCGCCATCCCCGTCACGATCAACGCTTGAGGCAAACGCGCGTTATCGTAAGCAAGCCCCTCCTCGAACCACACCCATTCCGGCGTCTCCACCGATGCGAGAATGGTCATCAGCCTGTCCGCAAGAACAGGCCTGACTTCCCGGGCGCGCAAATCATCAGGAGCCGCCGCGCAATAGGCGTCGAGACCCAGCAGCGTGAATGCCCATGCGCGCGGCGAACGAAACGCTTCCGCGGGACGAAGTGCTTCGGCAAACAGCGATGCCGCCCACCGGCGGCGTGACGGACTGGAGTCGCTGCGGGCACACTCGCCCAACGCCCACAGCGTTCGCGCGTGACTGTCCTCCGAGCCGCTGGCCTCAAGCCANGTGCGGCTGAAGCCCATGAAGTTGCGAAACCGCNTGGTGTCGGGATTCCATGCATGCTGCACNAAGGCTGCAAAGCGGGCCGTCAAGGCTTCCGGAAGGCACTGCTCACCCGGATTNTTGAGCGCGCAGGCCAATAACAGCGCACGGGCGTTGTCGTCCACNCAATAACCATGCGAGCGATCGGGCACCGAATGCACGGCGTGCTGGAACAGACCGGTATCGTCGCACATCGACAGGAAATGACCGATTTTCATGTCTGGCGCAGCGGCGCTGTGCGGTTCGATGGCGCCCGGATCGGTGCGCGCGATAACCTTGAGCCAGTGACCCTGCCGCGCGTTCTCGAAGGCGGCCATATAACGCTCGGCGGTGCGTTCCCACGTCATCGTTCGGCTGACGGCATAGGCGCGCTTGCGCATGGCCAGCCGGCGATCATCGTCGGTCAGCAATTCCGCGATTTCGTTGCCGATCGCCGCCGCGTCACCAAAAGGAACCAGAACGCCCCGTCCATCGGCCAGCAGTTCACACGCATGCCAGTAGGGCGTCGAGACCACCGGCTTCCCCAATCCGAAGCTGTACGCCAGGGTACCCGACGTCATCTGCGCCTCGTTGAGGTAGGGCGTAACGTAGACATCGCACATCGAGATGAATTGCAGCAGCGTGGCCTGATCGACAAACTGGTCAAGGAACTCCACGTGGTCTTCGACGCCGAGTTCGCGCACCCGCGCGATCAGGCTCTCGCGATAGGCCTCGCCCTGGTCTCGAACCAGGTTGGGATGCGTCGCACCGAGCACCACATAGACCGCATCCGGACACCGTTTCAGAATCGACGGCATGGCGTCGATCATAACTTCGATGCCCTTGTTGGGAGACAGCAGGCCGAAGGTCAGAATGACCGATCGGCCTGCAAATCCCAGCCTGGTCTTGGCTGCGTCCGGAGCGACGAACGCAACGTCGGGTATGCCGTGGGGAATGACCTCGATCTTGTCATCCGGTGCCCGATAGACGCTGCGCAGCAGTTCGCGTCCTTTATGGGCCATCACAACGACCTTGGAGGACGCCTCGACGATTCGCTCCACGACTGCGCGTTGAGCCGCAGTGGGCTTGGCCAACACCGTGTGCAGCGTCGTCACCACCGGCATGGTAAGACGCGACAGCAGCTCGAGGATGTGGGCGCCGGCTTCGCCACCGAAAATTCCGAATTCGTGCTGCAGGCACACGGCGTCGAACCGGCCGGCGTTGAGGAAATCCGCCGCGCGCGCGTACTCGTCGATATTGTTGTCCTTGATCTGCAAAGCGACCGCCGGGGGATAATCATAGGCCTGACCGTGATCGGTCATCGCCACGACGCAGGTCTCCAGGTTCGGGCGTGAAGTCGATATCGCCTGCCGCAGGTCGGTCGTAAAGGTTGCAATTCCGCAGCGGCGGGGTAGCGAGTTGCCGATAACGGCGATACGGCGCAGCGATGTCATGTCCGGACCTCGGTAATGCCTGAAAATTGCGGGACGGCCGCAGCGGCCGGAAGTGTTATTTTGGCCGGATGTTCACCGAGATTCTGCAATAAGGAAGCAATTGGATCGGGCCCCGGATAAGCGATCAGGCCACTCATTCCATTGGGTCCAACCTCGATGCTGGTCCGATCGCCGCCGACAAAGATCACTTCACCAATCGACGCGCCGGCCAATCCAATCGCCGCGTGGCCGTCGAGTACGAAAATCCAGGTCTCTGGTGCGGCAAGCAGCGCCCAGCTCGAATGTTCGGGAAGATTGATCCGCTCCAGCACAAGATGCTGGCTCGCGATCAGAAGTGCTCGGTTATCTGTAAGGCGTCGTGAACTGGATTGCGTTTGAGCCGGCCCGGCATCGGAAGCGGCGACGGCGGCGTCTTCGTTCAGCTCGCGCTGCCGTCCGTAGTCGAACATACGGAAGGTCGCGTCGCTGTGCTGCTGTATCTCCGCAAGCACGATACCGCTGCCTATGGCGTGGATGGTTCCGGCAGGAACGAATATGGTGTCGCCCTTGGAAACCGAGGTCCATTGAACGAGATCGGCAATCGAGCCGTCCCTGATCGAGCCGCGCAATTGGTGCGGCGTGATCCGGCATTTCAATCCAACGGCAACCGCTGCGTCCGGCGATGCCGATAGAATGTGCCAGGCCTCGGACTTGCCGTTCGGCAGACCTATCGAACGCGCAAAGGCGTCGTCCGGATGTACCTGGATCGACAATGGCTCGCTGGTAAACAACAGCTTGAGCAACAGCGCCGGGGTCGGTGCATTTCGATCGGCGCGCTCAAACCATAACTCTCCGATGCTGTCGCCGGATCCGTCAATGCCGCTCCAGGGATGGAGATCGGCGACCCCCCACGGCTTGCGCACGGCCCGCACGGAGGCATGTTCGATGGGCATAGGTTGTCCTGACCCGTGACGCGCACATCGAAGCGATATGCCGTTGGTCGATACCGTCATAAGATTTGGCGAAGCGAGAGCGTCGTATTTCGGCTATGCTGCGGAAGCGATCCGATTGCGCTAGTCGCTGAGATGGCTACTCCGACCCCTGATTGCAACCTTTGCCGCCGAGTTGGTCCTCTGTTGGGCCTGCAATGTTGGGCCTGCAATCCGCCCACATGACGTCGAGTCTCGCGAAAGAGATAGCTATGTGGGCCGAAAGAGCGCACGATGTCAGTCAATACCCGACAACGCGGGATTTCCGCTGTCCGTCAATGCTGGCGGCTGATCATGGTCACACGCTCACGGCGGGAGACCGTCACCTTCAAGCACTCTTTCCGGATCAGTGGCATCGATCGCCTGCTGTCCGCGGGTGCTCACGATGCGCAACGCATCGACGCAAGCGCGTCTCGTGAGTGACAACCCTCTCTATCTCGACGAGCGACGCGGCATGGCAGCACAAAAAGCGACCGACATCCGGCGAATTCTGGCTGATGTCGAGAACAACGCAAAGGACCTGCGCGATCGGCAGGCAATACTGGAAACCCAGCTTCTGTCGGTTCCTGCAACTTCGTGGCCCGAAGCGTCGGCCAAGGCGCGCTACGTCCTGAATTTATACGCCGCGGGCCTGCCGTTGGACGACAGCCATCATCGCGATCTGGTCACAGCGATACTTGCGGACTTTTCCCGACTTTCCAGCGAGAGCTAGGAATCCGTCGGCAATGTGCGCCTGTGGTACTTTGCGTACCTCACGCGATCTCCGGCGTCAGTCCGGAATGCGCACCAAGGCGGACATCCGCCGACCACTCTGAATTTTATGGGTTCACACCCTAGCCTAACATGGCCTATGCCGACTTGCGCACGGCGTTGTCGACCAGCGTCTTGCCCAGCGACCAGATCGCGCCGGGGACCTTGTGACTGTCGGCGATCACGGTATCGAATGCCGTCTCGATCCAGTTGCAGTCTTCCTGGGTGATGGTCAGCGGCGGCAACAGCTTGATGGTGTGGCTGCCATGGCCGGAAACCTGCGTCAGGATCTTGTGGTCCTTGAACAGAGGCACCGTGATGAGCTGGCAGAACAAGCCCTTGTTGGCGGCTTCAAGGATGTTCCATGACGCCTTCAGCCGCAGCGACTTCGGCTGACCGAACTCCACGCCGATCATCAAGCCCTTGCCGCGAACCTCCTTCAGCAATTCATAGCCGGGGACCATCCGGGTCAGTGCCAGCCGCAGTTCGGCGCCGCGCTTGGCGGCCGCATCGATCAATTTTTCGGTCTCGATGACCTCAAGGGTCGCGATGCCGGCGGCCATCGCCAGATCGTTTTTCGCAAACGTCGATCCGTGCACAACCGCGCGATCCATTTGATTGAAGATCTTGTCGAAGATGTGCTTCCGCGTCAGCAGGGCGCCAACCGGGACGTGACCGCCGGACAGCGCCTTGGCGAGCAGCACCATGTCAGGTTCCACATTCCAGTGCTCGACCGCGAGGAACCGCCCGGTACGGCCGATTCCAGTCTGAATTTCGTCGGCGACGAACAGGGTTCCATAGCGGCGGCAGAGCGCGGCGGCGCCCGGCAGAAATTCATCGGTGGGCATATTGACGCCCTTGCCCTGGATCGGCTCGACGATAAAGGCGGCAATCTGGCGCGACGACAGCGCCTGCTCCAGAGCGGCCAGATCGTTGAAGGGAATGGAGGAGCAACCCGGCAGCAGCGGCTCGAAACCGCCGCGGAAGTTGGAATCGTCGGTGAGCGAAAGCGCGCCGTAGGTCAGGCCGTGGTACCCGTGCGAGCAGTATACGATGCCGGGGCGGCCGGTGGCTCCACGGGCAAATTTGATCGCAGCTTCGACACATTCTGCCCCGGAATTGGAAAAAAAGACCTTATCCAGGTAGGGCACGTATTCCAGCAGGCGCTCGGCCAACACGCCGGCGAGGGTCGAAACGTCGAGCTGCACGAGATTGGGCAGATCGCTGTCGAGCACGCTCTTCAGGGCCTGGCGCAGCGCCGGATGATTGCGGCCAATCGCAAAAACGCCAAAACCGCTTAGTAAATCCAGATACCGCGCGCCATCGCGATCGAACAGGTACTGGCCTTGCCCCTTTTGAAAGCCGACATCGTAACCAATTGTCTTGAGGACCCGGACCAGCTGTTCATTCAGATGGCGCGTATGCAGCGCCGTGCGCTGCGACTGCCGGTCCACAAACATCTCGGAAACGTCTAGATTTGAATATAGCATCACTTACATACTTCGTTTGTTGGCCGCTTCGTCAACTGAAAACGCTCAATGCGGCGTTTTGCCCTCGACCAGCTACTTAAGCACAGGTTTAGATCATGTTGCACTGCCCGCGAAACATCATGCGCACAATATCATATTCCGGATTATTTTTGGCGACTTGCCTTATGCCTGTCTTTCCAGCACCAGCCTTGGCTGCGGATCCGACCGGCGACTGGCGGGTGGCGGATGGTGTCGCCAACATCCGTGTCGCCGAATGCAACGGGAGCATGTGGGGGGCGGTGTCGTGGGAGAAAGTCCCGGGCGGCCGCGACAAGAACAATCCCGATGTCTCAAAACAGAGCAGGCCGACCCTGGGCACGCCGATCCTGATCGACATGAAGAGGAAACCTGGCGTCGACCAATGGGAAGGCCAAGTCTATAACGCCAAGGACGGGCAATTCTACAGTTCGACCATCAGGCCAATCGGTTCCGACCAGCTTGAGATCAAGGGCTGCGTACTGGGCTTTCTCTGCGGCGGCGAAACCTGGACCCGCGTCGCCGGCCCTATACCGTCTAGTCCGGTCAACAGCATGGCCAAGGGCGCGCCGAAGACCACGGGTGCGCTACCCAAGGCCACCGCGCCCAAGACCACCGCATCCGGCAACCCCCCGGCCAGAGCCCCCGGTCAAAAGCAGGCCGCGGCCGCGCAGCCGGCCGATCCGGTTGGCGATATCTGTCTAATCCCTGACATCGCGCGGTTTGCCCATTAGCGCCGGCTGGAACAGCAATACAGCGGCCAGTGTCGTGACCAGCGAGAGCGCCAGGAGCTTGCCCATGCTCGCGGTGCCGGGATGACTCGATAGCCAGAGGCTTCCGAATGCGGTCGCTGTCGTCATGGCGCTGAAAAATATTGCTCGCGTCAGGCTCGACTGCAGCAGGTTCGTTCTGCCGGCCCGCCATGCCGTTACATAATAGATCTTGAACGCGACGCCTACGCCGAGCAGCAATGGCAGCGCGACGATGTTGGCGAAGTTGAGCGGCAGTCTGATCAGCACGCAGATTTCCAGTGTCACCGTGCCCGCCACCAACAGCGGGACCAGCGTCAGCAGCACGTCGGTCATCCGCCGCAACGCCAGCCAGAGCAGAACACTGATCACGACCAGCGCCCAGATACCGGCATGAATAAAGGCTTTCACGACGGTGTCGCCGGATTTGAGAATCGATACCGGTCCACCGATCGCGTTCGGCTCGGCCGCGAGAACCGCGCCGGCAAATTTGCGCAAGGTGTCGTTGTCGTTGGGATCGCCGCGCGGCAGTGCCTCGACGCGCTCCAGGCCATCCTTGGTCTTCCAGGAACTCACGAGATCGGCCGGCAGCGTCTTCAGACTGACCGGCTGCGCCTGCAGCGAGTTTCTGATCTGGTCGATCATGACTTTCAGCGGCACCACGAAGATGGCCTGCGCCTTGTTTCGCGTGGCCTCATTGGAGTCGGCGAGTTTTGACAGCGCATCGGCCAGCCGCCGCGACGCCACGGCGCCCGGTCCCTTGTCGTCGCCGGCAGCCTTGCGCAGGCTCTCCGCCGATCCCTTCAAGGCCTCGACATTTTCCGCATCGGATGGCGCGGCATCGATGGAATCCGGGTTGAGCGCCGGATTGAGGACCTTGGCGCCCTCGGCGATGAGCTTCAATTTTGCCGGCTGGTCATCGGGGACAAAACTGTCCAGCGACATGACGCGAAGCACTTCCGGCAGTTGCTCCAGCCGGGCTTCGATCTTCTTGGCATCGGCCTCCGAATTCGTCATCACATTGATGGCATTGGCGCCGGTATTGGGGTCCTTCCTCAAATCAAGAAAGGTCGCGATCGACTCGACCTTGGGACTCCGCAGGTTGATCGGGTTGAAGTCGAACCTGAGAAAATACAACAGCGGCAGACCGGCGACCGCGATCAACAGCGTGCCGACGATGATGGCGACGCGGTGCTCTTCGAGGAAATGATCGACCGGCGCCAGAAACGCATAGCCGACCGGCTCTTTTTCCCCGGGAGGGTTGAGCAAGTTCAGCAATGCCGGCAGCACCGTGATACACGAGAGAAAAGCAACCAGCATCCCCAGGCCGGCAATCTCGCCAAGCTCCGAAACGCCCTTGTAGTCGGTCGGCAGGAAGGAGAGGAATCCGGCAGCCGTCGCCATCGCCGCGAGCGAAAGCGGGACCGCGACATAGCCGGCGGCCTGCTCCAGTGCTACCTGCAGATCGTTGCTCTTGAAGCGCTCCGACCGGTAGCGGACGCTGAACTGAATGCCGAAATCGACGCCCAATCCGACAAACAGCACGGCGAACGCGATCGAGAGCAAATTCAGCGAACCGACCATCATCAGCCCGACGGCGGTGGTGATCGAAAGACCGATGAAGAGCGTGGCGAACACCGCCGAGATGATCTTCGGCGAACGCAGCGCCATCCAGAGGATGAACAGCACCACCAGTACGGTGCCGATCCCGTTGACGACGGCACCGTCGGCGACGGTTGCAAATTCCTCGTTGGCGATCGGAACGGGGCCGGTCAGCCTGACGCGCGCGCCATATTCGCCCGAAAGATTGAGGTCGCTGGCGGCCTTCCTGATCGCATCGGTCGCATCCTTGCCGGGCTCTAGCGCATTGAAGTCGAGGATCGGCTTGAATTCGATGAAGGCGCGCCGATCGGAGTCGGTCAAGGGCTTGTCGCCGACGAGCTCGCGCCATGAGAACGTCCCCGCGCCGGTATTCAGCACGCTCTCCACCGTCTGCGCGATCTGCGAGAATGGCCGCTCGACGCTGTCCAGCTTGAACTGCCCGCGCTTGACGCCGGCAAGGCCGATCTCCAGCGCGCCCGTCAATCCCCGCAGGCTGGGATCACCGGCCATGATCTCGATCAGGGGTGCTGCGGACTCGAACTGGCTGGTGATCCGGCCGACCTCGGCCTCGGGAAGAAACAGCAGCCCTTCTTTTTCAAAGAATTCTCCGGAACCGAGCGCCTGAACGGAATCGAAATGCTGGGTGTCGCCGGACAGCTTCTTCTCAAGTGCCGCGCTCGCCGCGGTCGTGAGTTCAGGTGTTGGAGCGTCCACCACCGCAAGGATGGTTCGGTCGCGGTCGAAGGCCTGATCGAATTGATTGTCGCGCTTTCGCCAGTCCAGCGTCGGCGAAATCAGCGTGTTGATGTCGGTGTTGATCGAGAAATTGTGGGCCGTGTAGTAGCCCGCAGCAACCGCCAGGGCGAGGGCGATCAGGACAGTAAGAGAGGCGAACCGCGTGCAAGTTTTGACAATCGATACAACAATACTTGTCAGCACATCTTTGCTTTCTAATGTTATGAGCTTGCCGGAAACGCCCCGTTGTCTAGCGGAGTTCCACGAGCCGATCTAATGTTGTTTGTGATACTTTTCTTTTCTTCGGGGACGGCGACGAGTGCAAACTCACCGAAACCTGCGGTGAGGCGCTGATATAACCGGGATTGCACCCCGGTAAAGTGACGAACGAGTGAGGCTTCAAGTGTTATATTCGCCACAGCTTTGAATAAAACTGTATTATGTTACCTCTTCGTGCGCTCTCGCCGGCCGTTTGTGCGATCTGGCTTTTCTAATCGACGGTTTTTTGACACAAAGCCCTGCCCCTCAATGTGCTTAGAGAGAGGTTCGTTGGGCAACGAGCAATGGCTCAGATATTGCTGATATCGTGGCCGCGGCGAGCTCGGAGATGTAGAATGAGTTTGGTGCAACGTGCATAACGGGCGTCCCATGGAAGTGTTTCTGGCACAGCCCCGCGGATTTTGCGCAGGCGTGGTACGCGCGATCGAGATCGTGGAGCGCGCGCTCGAGAAGTACGGCCCGCCGGTCTATGTGCGCCATGAGATCGTACACAACAAATACGTGGTCGAGAGCCTGAAGAACAAAGGCGCCATCTTTGTCGAGGATTTGTCGGAAGTGCCGCCGCACGCGGTGACCGTGTTCAGCGCCCATGGCGTGGCCAGGAGCGTCGAAGAGGAAGCCGCGGTACGCGGCCTGCCGGTGCTCAATGCCACCTGCCCGCTGGTCACCAAGGTCCACAACCAGGGCAAGCGCTATATGTCGAAAGGCCGGGCGCTAATCCTGATCGGGCATGCCGGCCACCCAGAGGTCGAGGGAACCATGGGTCAGGTTCCCGGCCCCGTGCTGCTGGTCCAGAACGTCGACGACGTGGCGGCCCTGACGCTGCCCGCGGACACGCCGGTCGCCTATATCACCCAGACCACGCTGAGCGTCGACGACACCAAGGACATCATTGCCGCCCTGCAGCAGCGCTTTACAGATATTCAAGGCCCGGACATTAGGGATATCTGCTATGCGACACAGAACCGCCAATCTGCGGTAAGAGACCTCAGCAAGCTTGTCGATGTCATCCTGGTGGTCGGGGCCACCAATAGTTCCAACTCCAACAGGCTGCGCGAGATCGGCACCGAAGTCGGGGTCGCGAGTTATCTCATTGCCGATGGCAGCGAACTGAACCCGGATTGGCTGAAGGACGCAAAGGCGGTCGGCATCACGGCCGGCGCCTCGGCGCCCGAAGTTCTTGTCGATGACGTGATCGAGGCGCTGAGACGTATCGGCCCGGTTGCGGTATCGGTGCTTCCCGGCCGGGAAGAAAACATCGAATTCCGGCTACCGGCCGAACTAACGGCGGGTTGATTCATACTAACGGTGGATTGGTCCATCTCTCTACCGAGTGCAGAAAGAAAACCTGTAATGGCAATACCGTTCTTCAAGGAAATCAGCATCGGCAGCTACCTGGTCAAGCAGAAATTGCTGGGCCGCAAGCGCTATCCGCTGGTGCTGATGCTGGAGCCGCTGTTTCGCTGCAACCTCGCATGCGTCGGCTGCGGCAAGATCGACTATCCCGACGCGATCCTCAATCGCCGCATGTCGGCGCAGGAATGCTGGGATGCCGCCGAC
>JGI24140J50213_10000231_pt1 | contig 26549 bp, 18 predicted proteins | sample BarGraIncu00222A_FD_50213 | JGI IMG/M metagenome (IMG submission 50213)
GACCCAGCAGACGAGCTGCGCATGCTTAGTGTGAGCGGCCAGATAGCCGAGTGTCGTGTACGCCTCGAGCATCTCGTGCTCAGGGGGACCAGAGATCTCGATCTGCCAGACATGGTCCATGACCGACAGCTTCGTGAAGCCGGCGTCGTCGGCGGTGACCGCGATGTCCCGTAGGTGTTCGGCGATGGCTGGCGGCCCGCCGTCCCACGTGAAGTCGCAGATGTGCAGTCCGAGTTCCATGCTCAAGCCTCTCCGCAGTTCTAGCTGTCTTGTTGAGTGAGGGCGTCATATGTGGCGGTGACGAGCCTCACCGCCCGACCGTCCTCGTCGTCGGGCAGCATGCGATTCGTGACATACGCGAAACCGATCTCCGCATCGGGATCCGCGAAGGCGAGTGATCCCCCAGCCCCCGGATGGCCGAAGGCGCGAGGTCCGGCCCCGCTCGGTAGCGACGGGCCGACCATGTAGCCGAGTCCGAAGGCAGTGTCGACACCGAGAACCGCGTCGGGCCCCACCGACTGCGGCTCGATCGCAGCGGCAACAGTCGCGTCGTCGAGCAACCGGATGCCGGCGACGTCACCTATGCATGCGGCGTACATCCGAGCGAGCGCGGTCGCATTCCCCACCGCACCGGATGCTGGCAGCTCAGCCGACAGCACCTCCGGGCATTGCCACATGTCGTCGTAGTGGAAGAGGCCGGACGGCCCAGTGAGGGCACGGCCGGACAGCGAGTCCGCCCCGAACCGATCGGCCAGCGTGGGTGCGTCCCGAGGCGGAGGGACAAGCCTGGCGCAGCGCTGGTGCTCCGCCGACGGGAGCCCGATCCAGGCCTCCAGGCCGAGCGGGTCGGCTACCTCCTTCCGCCAGGCGACACCGGCACTCAGCCCGGTGCTCCTGCGGATCAACTCGCCGAGCAGCCAACCGAAACTGCGGATGTGATATCCGTGACGGGTGTCCGGAGTCCAGTCCGGCCGCATCGCGGCAAGTGCCGCGGCGACCGCTCCCGTGGACAGCACCTCGGTGAGGGTGAACGTGCCAGGGATGTCGACGAGTCCGGCTCGGTGCGCCAGGACCATCCGTACCGTGATCGCCTCCTTGCCGTTGACGGCAAACTCCGGCCAGTAGTGCGCGACCGGCTGGTCAGGGTCGATGGCGCCGCGCTGGATCAGGCGATGCATGACAGTCGTGGTCATGCCCTTGGTGCAGCTGAAGTACGTGACCATGGTGCGGTCCGTCCACCTGGCACTCGTTCGAACGTCGCTGAGCCCGCCCCACAGGTTCACCACGGGCCGGCCGCGGTGGTAGACGGCGACGTTGCCGCCCGTCTCGCGCAAGCCGGCACCGATCGCCACGAAGGTGTCGGCCACCGCTTCCCAGCCTGGTTCGACGCTGCCCTGAGTGCTGCCAGTCAACTGATCCTCCGGTCCGCTCCCATGGTCAACCTTGACAGTTCTCGAGTCAATCAACAAGACTCTTGATTATGGTCGACCGGCGCTTCCGGCTCATCGGTGACCCCGCGTAGGAGAGCTATGTGACGACGTCTGTGGAGCTGCTCGTCGACGCGGCTGTCGTGATCGACGAGGCCGTCGTGGACGGCTGGGTCGCGGTCGCGGGCGATTCGATTTTCGCGGTAGGTGCGCGGCACGAGTCCCCTCCGCAGACTGACATCCGCACGAGCTTGAGCGGCGCCACGGTCCTGCCCGGATTCATCGACATCCACGTGCACGGCGGCGGCGGCGACTCGTTCGGTGGCGACCACGAAACGAACCATCGGGTGGCAGCGTTCCACCTGGCACACGGAACGACGGCACTGCTCCCAACCTTGGTGACAGCAGGGCCGGCCGCCATGCTGCAAGCGGTGGAGACCTTGGGGCGTACCCGGGAGACCGGGACCGGCCGTGCCCGAGTTCTTGGCGTGCACCTGGAAGGTCCGTTCATCTCACCGGAGCGCCGCGGTGCACACGACCCCGCGCTCATCCGATCGCCTGGAGCGGATGAGCTCGAGAGGCTGTGCGAGGCCGGGGACGGCCGGGTCCGTCTACTCACGGCAGCCCCCGAGCTGGCCGGCTTCTCCGAGCTCTCCCAGACCGCAGCCCGGGCGGGAGTTCGCGTGGCTGCTGGGCACACGGACGCCTCGGGCGAGCAGCTGGTCTCGGCGGTGTCGAGTGGAGTGGCGTCGCTCACTCATACATTCAATGCGATGCGCAGCATCGGGCAGCGCGATCCCGGCGTCGTGGAGGCGATCACCGACACCACGGTCTTCTGCGAGGTCATCGCCGACGGCATCCATGTGCATCCCGCTATGATCCGGATGCTGCGTCGCCTGGCTGGCCCAGATCGCGTCGTGCTCGTGACCGATGCGTCGGAGTTCGCGGGGCGACCGGACGGGGACTATGTCACCCCCCGCCGTAGCGTCGGCGTGGCGGACGGGGCGGTCCGGCTGACCGGCACGCAGACCCTGGCCGGCAGCACGTTGACGATGCTCGCGGCCGCTCAGAACTACGTGTCTTACACCGGGGCGAGGCTGCCGGAGCTGGCGGCGGTCACGTCGCGAAACGCGGCCCGCCTGCTCGGTGAGGAGCATCGCCTGGGCCGGCTCCAGCCGGGCTATGCCGCGGACCTCGTAGTCCTCGACGAGCGACTTGAGTGTCGGGGTGTCATGAGCTCAGGGACATGGGTCCCGGGATTCGCCGTGCCGGGGTCGTCGGTCAGCGTCCGATCTGGGGCGACCGCGGACGTCGATGGGGGTGCGCATGCACGCTAGACGGACGACGCTACCGCTACCCACGTGGTCCGCCGAGTCATCCAACGGGTTGGTGGTCGACATCGGCGGCACCAAGCTGATGGTCGCAGCTGTGCGTGCTGGGGCTGTCGCGGGGGAGCGCTGTTTCCCCATCTCGCAGTTCGCCGAGCCGGCCCAGATGATGGACGTCATCGCGGAGTGCGGCAGGCAGCTGTGCAGTGAATCCGAGCTGCCAGTCCGCTCGGCGGTGGTCGCCGTTGCCGGTCGCATCGACCGCGACGCGGGAACCGTTCTCCAGTCAGCGAACCTGCCCTTCAGCGACTATCCACTGGCGGCCGAGCTCAGCAAACGACTCGACGGCGCCACGGTGCGCATCGAGCACGATGCGGCATGTGGCTTGATCGGCGAGACGGTGGGGGGTGCGGGTCGTGGATATAGCAACGTCATCTACCTGACCGTGTCGACCGGCATCAGTGTCGGCATCCTCATCGACGGTGTGGTGCTCAACGGCGCCCACGGCGTTGCGGGCGAGCTGGGGCACACCCCGGTGGCGTCACCGGGGCTTCCGTGCCCGTGCGGGTCGTGGGGTTGCCTCGAGGCCTACGCATCCGGGCGGGCGTTCGCCGAGCGGGGTCGCGGTGTCGCAGCTGACGGAACCAGTCCGGCTCTGGCCGCGGTTCTCGCAGCGCGGGGCGAGATCACGGCCAAGGACCTGCTGGTCGCCGCGCAGCGGGGTGACGATGCAAGCGTGGCGATCGTCGACCATGCCATCGGCCTGCTGGCCTCGGCGATCCAGCTGCTCGTGATGACTCTGGATCCGGACGTGCTCGTGCTCGGCGGCGGCGTCATGTCCAACAGGTACTTCGCCGACCGGGTGGTTGCGCGCTCGCAGGGGCGCGGCGGCGAGCCGCCCCGGGTGCGGATGGCTCAGCTGGGCGCGAGCAGCGTCACGTACGGCGCCCTGGCCTTCCTCGCTGGGTACGACCAGACCCGACGGAACTCCTCGAACGGTCACATCGCCTTCAGCGGTGCTCGGCTCGAAGCACACTCGGTCGAGAGGGGCGCCGGCTGACCGCACCCAGACCGATCACGTCCTGCCCACCCACCCGTTTCGTGTCATCTGCAGAACAGGAAGTGCAATGTCTCACTCAGAACTGACCGTGGCTGTTCTCACTCGCCAGCGTTACCAGGAGCTCGAGCTCTGGTACCCGCTGCTCCGCTACCGCGAGGTCGGCGCGCAGACAACCCTGATCGGTCGCGACACCAGCGAGCACCTCGGTGGCGTCGGATACCCGGCCATTCCTCAGGTGCTCGTCGGGGACAGCGCGGTTCCAACCGTGCTGATCGTGCCCGGGCGCGCCCCTGCGACGGCCGGTGCGGAGACCCCTCAGGAAGAAGAGGTCACCGCACCCGAGCGTGCCCTGATGCAGAGTGTCCTGGACGCTGGTGGGGTGGTCGCCGCGATCGGAGACGGGGTTGCGGTCCTCGGTGCTGCGGGCCTGCTCGACGGGCGTACCGTTGCGGCAAATGACGAAACCGCTTCGCGGCTGGCCGGATTCGGGGCCACCCGGTCGAGTGGGACGGTGCACACCGATCGCGTCATCGTCACGGCCGCATCAGCCGACGACCTACCCGCATTCGTGAACGCGATCGATGCCGCTGCGCTCGTCAACGCGTAGGACAGGAGGGCCCATGACGAGGATCATCCGCACCGTGACCGGGGACATAGCGCCGGAACAGTTGGGTATCACGCTCACTCACGAGCACTTCATCTATGCGAACTCTGGTTGCGAATACGACCACCGGCAGATCTACGACGTCGAGAAGACGTCCGACGACGTTGCCCGGCAGCTGATTGCCGGCCGTGAGGCTCACAACATCACCGGGATCGTTGACATGACGCCGGGTGAGGTGGGACGCAACCCGTACCTCATCCAGAAGTCGGCGCAGAAGAGTGGCTACAACGTAGTCGCCACAACGGGTTTCTTCCCCGAGGTCTTCGGCTACCCCGAGCACTGGAAGTGTCAGGACGTCGACTACATAGCCGAGTACTTCCGTCGCGACATCATGGAAGGGATGGCATACGCGAACACGCTGACGTCCATCCGTGCGGGCAACATCAAGGTGGCGACCGGATCCGGCGACCTTCCCGACGGCACGAGCCCGGTGCAGGCGAGCGGCCTGCGCATCACTCTGGCGGAGGAACGTGGTGTCCGTGCGGCCGGGCGGACTCAGAAGCTCATCGGCTGCGCGATCAACACGCACACAGAGCCGAACGATTACGACGTCACCAACCCCGGTCTGGAGCTGCTGGACCTGCTCGAGGACGAGGGCGCGGACCCGACCAAGGTCATCATCGGACACGCGTTCGTGAACCCTCGGATGGATCGGCTCGAGGCCATCTGCAAGCGGGGCGCCAACCTGCAGATCGACCACATCGGCATCCCGTGGCGGCACGACAGCGTTGATGCCTTCGACGAGCTGTTGGCACGAACGATCGCTGAGCTGGTCCAAGCCGGTTATCTGGATCACCTGGTGTTCTCGTACGACCGCTTCTTCACTCACAGCCACGGCCCCGTGGACGAGCTCGACCCACTCCTGCTCAACGAGCACGTCGACCTGAACTACCTGTACGACAGCTTTGCGCCGCGGCTCGAGAAGTACGGCTTCGGCGAGAAGGAGCTCGAGGTCGTTCTCGTGGACAACCCACGCCGACTACTCGCCTTCTCGGTCGCCGACGCGTGACCTCGCCCCCCATCGATTCGTTCGCACACTGAAGGAGCAGCACGTGAAGGTCTCAGACTCACGAGTCGTCGTTCTCACGGCGAACCTCTACCAGGAGATCGAGTTCTGGTACCCCGTCATGCGGTTCAGGGAGCTCGGCGCGAGGGTGACCATCGCCTCGCTGGCCACGGGCGAAACCTATGGCAGCAAGCTGGGTTATCCCGTCCAGGCGGACGTCGCCGTCGACGACGTCGACCCCGCACAGTTCGATGTGCTGATCATCCCCGGTGGCCTTGCTCCAGAGGCCCTGCGCACGAGCGCTGGGACCCTCGACCTGGTGCGCAAGGCGTTCGAACAGGACAAGGTCGTGGCCGCGATCTGCCACGCCCCCTGGGTGCTGGTGTCGGCCGGCGTCATCAAGGGCCGACGCGTCACGTGTGTCGGCCCCGTGCGCGACGACGTGATCAACGGTGGTGGCGACTACGTCGACAAGTCCATCGTCGTCGACGGGCACCTGGTCACCGGTCAGCTTCCGAACGACGTACCGGCGTTCTGCCAGGAGATCATCAAGCAGATCGAGGGGCTGCCCGCCGCTGACAGCGCGCAGCCGACGCTTCCGCGCACGACGATGACCGCCGAGTACGCCCGCCCGGTCAAGGTCAAGACCGCCGCCGTCGCGGCGGCCTCTGCGAACTATCTGATGTTCGCGGAGTAGTACGACCCTGGTGAGGTGAGCGTGGTCGTCGAGGTGATGTCAGACGCGTCGACGATCACGCCGTCCTGCGCTCGGTCCTTGCCTTGAAGCTTGCTTCCTTTGCACGCTCGACCCCAAGGGCTATCGCGCCGAGGACGACTGCGTCGCGGCCGAGATCACCTACCGCCATGGCCGGGCGGGACGGCGTCAGCGTTTCCAGTTCCTCGGTCATGCCGAGCGTCAACAGATCGAGGTTCTGGCCGATCCCCCCACCGACGACGATCAGTTCGGGATCGAGCAGAGCACAGATGCTCGCCACGACATAGGCCAGCGCCCTGCCTTCGGCCAAGACGATCTCCATCGCCTGCGCATCGCCCTCGCGGGCAGCGGCGAAGATCTCGGCGGCTGAGACTCGCCCCTTGATTCCCATCGCCTTGGCCCGCCGGACCAGCGCCGAGGCGCCGAACGACTCTTCGAGCATGCCGCGCTGGGACCCGCCGTTGCGCCGCTTGGGAAGCTTGTCCCCTACCGGCAGGTGAGCGATCTCGCCGGCCGATCCGGTGCTCCCGCGGTACAGCTTGCCGTCCAGCACGATTCCGACGCCGACCCCGGTGCCGATGGTGAGGTAGACGAATTGACGGGCTGATCGTCCGGCGCCGTAAGTGAATTCGCCCAAGGCTGCCAGGTTCGCGTCATTCTCAACGGTCAGCTGCACGTCCAGGCGTTCACGCATCGCCGCCGCCACGGCCAGCTGCCCCCAACCCGGGAGGTTCGCCGCGAAGCGCAGCTGCTGACTGTGGGTGTCGTACGCCCCGGGGCAGCCGACAACGGTGTGGGTGACCACGTCCGGGCCGATGCCGGCATCCTCCAAGCCTCGTAGGACCAGTCGCACAACGTCGTCCATCATCGTGTCCGGGTCCCGGGCAGTGTTGCGCTCGTCGAGCTGGCACAATCGGTTGCCGGCCAGGTCGGTCACCAGCAGCCGGAACCACTCGCGCCCGATGTCGACGCCGATGACCGCCCCCACGGTCGGATCGACCTCGTAGACCATCGGCGCTCGTCCTGGCGCAGTCCGGGAATGCCCGACTGCCTTCACCAGACCGGCGTCTTCGAGATCGGCGAGCGCGGCGATCACCGTCGGTTGCGACAAGCCGCTGAGGCGGGACAGCTTGGGACGGGTGACCGAGCCGTTCGTGAAGAGCAGCTCGAGCAGGAGCCGCTGGTTCATCGTGCGGAGCACGGATGGCGCTACCGCGGCCACCAGGTTGGAAGCTGGCGAAACCACGTCGTTAGGGGAGCGGATCTCGGATGTCATCAATCAACAGCGTAGTTGTCCGGCGGCGGTGCGCGTCGATCGAGCATTGCGTCCGCGGACCTGGTCCGCGCGGTGTTGAGGGAACCAAACTGTTGTGTAGGGGCCGCGGATGGGGGAGTACGAGGCNCGCTGGATCGATCAGCCGCCGACCCCGAGGATACCGAAGGAGCGCGATCCGCGCGAAGCTCAGCCATGAGCTCGAACCCAGTCCTGATCGGATATTCAGTCGGGTTCGGTCAGTCCGCGATGGTGATCTACTCCAAGCTGTCGACGAACCTGGGTGGCAACGGCTTCAGGAGTTGACGCGCGGAGCCTTCGATGGCGGGGATCGTTTGTCGACACGATGCCAGCGTGAGTGGCGGCCGCCTGGACCGACGGCGGGGGCATGTCAGCGCAGAACGCGAGCAGATCGGTCACGAGGCCATTGTCCTCACGTCGAGGGCACGACACACGCAGCCGGGCCTGGGGCGGCGGGCACGGTGACTTTCGGTGCCCTAGCCTAAGGACCGCCAGCCAGCCGAGGGGAGAGCCAGGTGGGCGTCCGGGGCGTCATGACGAGCCCAGCTGCGGCTTCGGCGCTCGAGCCTTACGTCCCCCGCCTGGTCGTCGACTGGCTGCGGGACACCCCGCACGCAGTAGCGCGCGAGGTGACCGGCTCGTTGGCGTTCGTGGACATCTCGGGGTTCACCACGCTGACCGAGCGACTGGCCAGGACCGGGCGAGCCGGGGCTGAGGAGCTCAGCGACCTGCTCAACGCGACGTTCGCCCAGCTGCTGGAGGTCGCCTACGCCGACGGTGCCGGCCTGGTGAAGTGGGGTGGCGACGCGGTGCTGCTGCTGTTCACCGACTCCGACCACGCCTCGCGTGCCTGTCGGGCCGCCCACCGGATGCGCGCCGTGATGCGCAGGATCGGTCGGCTGGATACCTCCGCAGGGCGGGTCCAGCTGCGGATGTCCGTGGGGATCCACAGCGGCACGTTCCACTTCTTCCTGGTCGGTGACCCGGACATCCACCGCGAGCTGCTGATCTGCGGCCCGGCGGCCAGCCGCACAGCAGAGCTGGAAGCTCTCGCGGGCGCTGGCCAGATCATGATCAGCGCTCAGACGGCCGCCCTGCTGCCACGTCGCTCGGTCGGTGGGGCCACGGCTGACGGCTACCTGCTCGCGGCACAGCCCGCGCTGCCTGACCTCGCGGTGATCCCGCGGCCGGACGCGGGCGGGCTCGACATCGCCGGGACGCTGCCGGTGGCCGTCCGCGAGCACCTGACCAAGGCTGCGGGGGAGGCGGAGCATCGGCAGATCGCCGTCTGCTTCGTCCGCTTCTCGGGAACCGACGCCCTGCTGGCCGACCAGGGGTTGGACGCGCTGGCCGCCGCCCTGGACGAGACCGTGCGCAACGTGCAGGAGGCGACGCTGCTGCACGGGGTGACCTTCTTCGAGACCGACGTCGACCGCGACGGCGGCAAGATCATGCTCGTCGCGGGCGCACCACGCAGCTCCGACCACGAAGAGGAGCGGATGCTTCGCGCCGCGCGCCGGATGATGGACCGGGTGGGCGTGCTCCCGCTGCGGATCGGGATCAACCGCGGCGGCGTGTTCGCGGGCGACTTCGGACCGCAGTTCCGGCGCACCTACAGCGTCAAGGGTGATGCGGTGAACCTGGCCGCCCGGGTGATGGGCAAGGCCATGGCCGGCCAGGTGCTGGCCACGACGGAGTTGGTCGAGCGCTCCGGTGCGCTGTTCGACGTCGAGCAGCTCCCGCCGTTCGCCGTCAAGGGCAAGCGCGACCTGGTCAGCGCAGTCAGCGTCGGGCCGATCCTGGCTGACCGGGCGGCTGCGCAGGCAGCGACTCCGCTCGTGGGCAGAGAGGCCGAGATGTTCGTGCTTTCCGGCGCCCTGGAGGCTGCCCGGGGGCGGCGCGGGAGCCTGGTCGAGCTCGTCGGCGAGCCGGGAATCGGCAAGTCACGCCTGGTCGACGAGCTGCGCTCGCAGGCTTCCGACATGACCGTGGTGAGCACGAGCTGCGACGAGTTCGAGTCCTCGACCGCGTACTTCCCGTTCCGTGGGCTTCTGCGCGACGCCCTCGGCCTTCCCCGCGAGGCCGATGATGCGCTGGCGGTCCAGCGGCTGACCGACCGGGTGGCGTTCAACGCCCCGGACCTGCTGCCCTGGCTCCCCCTCGTCGGCATCGTCCTGGACGTGCCGATGGCGGGCACGCGGGCGACGGACCGGCTGGACGAGCGCTTTCGCCGGACGAGGCTGGTGGAGGTCGCCTCGCGGTTCCTGTCGGTGACCTTGCCGACCCCCTCGCTGCTCGTCTTCGAAGACGTCCACCTGATGGACGCTGCGTCCGCCGAGCTGCTGGAGCGACTGGTCGCCGATGTACGGGGGCAGCCGTGGCTGCTGCTGGTCACCCGCAGGGACCAGAGCAGCGGCTTCCGCCCAGCAGGCGATTCCGGTGCGCTCAGCTTGCGCCCGGCTCCGTTGCGCGCCTCGCACGCCGCCGGGATGGTCGCCCACGCCCTTGCCGAGGCCCCGTTGCCCCCGCACCAGGTCGCCGAGCTCGTCCAGCGCAGCGGCGGCAACCCGCTGTTCCTGCGCGGACTGGTTGCCGCGGCGTTGAGCGGTGCGAGCCTCGAGGCGCTGCCGGACACCATCGAGGCGCTGATCGCCAGCCAGATCGACCGCCTGCCGCCCGACGAGCGGACGGTGCTGCGGTATGCCTCCGTGCTCGGAGTGCAGTTCCGCGAGGCCGACCTGCGGGCGATCCTGGCGGGCCGCGCTCTGCCCACCGGGCGCTCGGCGCTGCGCCGGATGTCGCACTTCCTGCGACCCACCGGCCATGGCCAGTTCCGGTTCGAGCACGCGCTGGTCCGCGACGCCGCCTACGAGGGACTGCCGTACCGGCGGCGGCTGGAGCTTCACGCGCGAGTGGGGGAACTGATCGAGTCGTCCGCGCCGGTCCCCGACGAGGTCAGCGAGCTGTTGTCCCTGCACTACTTCTACGCCGGCTCCACCGAGAAGGCCTGGCACTATTCGTGCGTCGCGGGGCGGCGGGCCAGTGCCAAGTACGCCTCGGCCGAGGCGGCCCAGCTGTTGGGCCGGGCGGCCAGCCTCGCCGGTCGGCTGCCCGGGCTCGACCCCCGGGACAGCGCCGACGTGCTGGAACTGCTCGGTGACGCGCAGGCCAGCCTGGGCACGTTCCCCGACGCCTTGCGCTCCTACCGCGCAGCGCGCCGACTGGTCGCGGCCGACGTCCCCCGGTCAGCGGAGCTGTTGCGCAAGCAGGCCCTGATCGACCAGCGGCTGGACCGCCTCCCGCAGGCGATCGGGGCGCTGACCCGGGGGCTGAGGCTGCTCGACGCGCAGGCGAGCGAGGCAAGCGGGCCTGACCGAGCGCTGCTCGGCCGACGTGCCTGGTTGGAGGTCTGGTATGCGTGGTGCCGGCTGAAGCAGGGCCGCTACAAGGAGACCATCGCCTGGGCGACCCGCGCCGAGGCCGACGCCGAGGCAGCCGGGGACACCGCCGCGCTCGCAGAGGCCTATGACGCCCTGTTCGGCGTGCACCTGCACCTGGGCCGAACCCCGCCCGAGCCGTACGGGTCCATGGCGCTGCACCTGTTCGAGCAGCTCGACGACCCCTACCGGCAGGCTCGCTCGCTGAACCACCTGGGCTTCGCCGCAGCCGTCGAGGGGCGCGGCGACGACGCTGCGGACCTGTACCGGCGTTCACGCGAGGCCTACACCCAGGCCGGCGACGCGATGGGTGCGGCGGTCACCGAGTACAACACTGGTGACCTGCTGATTACGCAGGGCCGGCTCGCCGAGGCGCAGGAGACACTGCTGCGGGTCCTGCCGGTGTTCCAGTCCCTCGGGACAGGGGAGTGGACCGGCTCGACGCGGCGCGAGCTCGGTAGGGCGGCGGTGCGCAGCGGCCGGGTCGAGGAGGGGCACGCACTGCTGACCCAGGCACGGGACGAGCTCGCCGCCCTGGGCTTGCACGTCGAAGTGGTCGAGACCGACGCGGCGCTGATCGAGGTCACCCTCGCCAGACGCGAGTGGGCGCCGGCGCTGGCTGACGCGGACCACGTGCTGGCCCGCGCGCGCCACCTCGACGCAGCGACGGCGATCCGGTTGCTGCACCGCGAGCGCGCCGCGGCACTGACCGGGCTCGGCCGCCTCGACGAGGCCCGCGCGGCGCTGACCGAGGCGCTCATGGCCTGCGAGGAGGAGGGGCAGGTCGACCGCGGCATCGTGCTGGTCGAGCTAGCCGCACTCGCCCGACAGCAGGGCGACCCTGGCGCCGACGACCTTCAGCGCCAGGGTCGTACCTACCTTGACCAGCTCGGCTACGTCGGCTGACCGCTCACGGGTGGGTCTTCGGGTCGTCGACGAACAGCACCGTGAACGACACATCGCCCGCGGCGTTGCGCACGATGGTCGTCACGTCCACGCACGCGCCGACGGTGTTCCCCTCCGGGATGATGCCGCCGGACGCCGGCAGGACGTCGTTCTCGTTGGTCGGAACGACCTGGCAGGCGGGCACCTGCGCGAACCCCTCGGTGTGGGTCAGCTGGATGTACAGCGGGAAGTCCCAGAAGTCCTCGATGGACTCTTCGGGCAAGTTGGCGACGGCGCCGCTGTCGTCCGAGCGGTGCTGGCACACCGCGGCCAGGCAGGTGAGCGTCTCACTGGCCGGCTTGGCGAAGCTGTACAGCGGAGCGCCCGTCGAGTTCTTGAAGTTCCCCGTCACCGTCAGGACCAGGGGAGTCGTGGCGGCACCGGCCGCGCACAGGCCGGTGACATCGGTACATACCTGCTCAGCGAGCGAGACCTGGCCGTTGGCGCCGTTGGGCAGGTTGGCAAACCCGCAGATCGGCAAGGTGGAGCCCAGGGTGCAGTTCGAGGTGCCGTCGCCGTTGGGGGGGTTGAAGTTCGCCGTGCCCAAAGATCCGGCGACCCCCGCGACGAACGTGGCCGTCGTGCCGCTGGCGTCCACCGGGGAGCTGAGCGAGGAGGTCGCGCTCGTGGTGTTCAAGGTGACCGTGAAGCCGACGCTCGGCGACGGCGCGCTGTAGGTGTCGGTGAAGGCCCCGTCCACCGTGGAGCTGGCCGGTGTCGACGTGACCGCGGTCAGCGACCCGGGTCCGGTGGCCGACAAGCTGACGTCACCTGCTGCGGTGGAGGCCTGGTTGTTGTACTGGTCGTTGACGTGGAAGGCGGCGACGAAGTTCTTCCCGACAGTCGGGTTCGGCAGCGCTGGGCTGGCCGAGACGTCCTTGATCGAGTCGAACGTGATGGTGGCGGCTGGTCCCGCCAGGACGGTGAAGGTGCTCGTACCGGTCGCCTCGGGCAGCGGCTTGGTCTCGGTCACGGTCAGGCCCTGCTGGCCGGCGACGTGGAAGCTCGCGTTGAACGTGTAGGCGCCGGTGGCGGAAGCCGGGAGGGTGACCAGGACGCTGGACGGGGACGGCGAGAAGGTCTGCGTCGAGCCGGAGAAGGAGGTCGGTGCGATGCTCGCCCCGCCGTCGTCGGTGCCCAGCTGGACCTTCACCTGGCCGCCGAGGTAGGGGGTGGCAGCGTTGGCGAGGTTGAGTGCCTGCACGGTGACCGCGGCGGTCGCCCCCGCAGTGACCACGGCAGGGGCGGTGACCTGGAACGACGCGGCGTCACCGACGACAACGTTCACTGTCGGCTTGTCCGTCGTGGTGAAGATCCCGCCCCCGATGCCGAGCATGCCGAAGACCAGTGGCCCTGCGGTGGCAGGCGTGGTGAACATGATCGTGGCCGTGACGGGCTGTCCTGGCCTAGCGATCGACTGGGTCAACGGCAGCGTGCCGTAGACCACGACCAGGGACGAGCAGGTGGCCCGTGGCGAGCACTTCACCACCGCCTCACGCCAGTTCCCTGGCCCGGTGACTCCGACCGGAGCGACTGTTCCGATCCCCTTCGGAACCACCAACGTGAAGGCCGCCAGGCCCGCCCCGTTGGTGGCGTGGTTGGTCACGGTGAAGGCGACCGTGGTGGGCGTCGCGACATACGCGACCCCGCCGGTGACGGCGACCGACACGCTGGCCGGTTGGAGCAGGGAGGCCTGGGACGGCGTCCCCTGAGCCACCACAGCGAACGAGGCGAGGGACAGGATGCCGAGCACCGCGACTGACCGGCGGGTGAGTCCTCGGGGTAGCTGGGCTGTGGGCATGGCGGCCTCCGTGGACATGACAGCAAGGTGGTGCATTGCCTCAGCGCGGCACTGGTGCGTGCATTCCCCTGTCAACACAGCGCTCGCGCAACGCGTAACTGATTCCCGGTGGTGGAAGTTACTCGGAGTTCCTGGCCGCCGGAAGACAAAGTGCCGTATTGGCCCACACCTCTGTCTGTTTGGACAGTGGCTGACTGCTTGGACATCGGCGGCGCTACGACGCTTCGAAGGCGGCGACCTCGGTGGAGTCACGCAGCCGGACCGAGAGGCTCCGCGCGATCGCCAGGAGTCAGGTGGGCGTAGCTGGCCGGCTCGGTCGCCAGCAGGTCGGCGAACGCGTCGGTGGACACGACGTGGCACATGGTCGGTTCGATGGCCACCACGCGGGCCGAGCGTGTGCGACCGTCGACCAGGGCAAGCTCGCCGAAGGACGGCCCGGCCAAGATGGTGCTCGGCTGGCGCCGACCGGCGGGCTTGAGGACCCGGATGTCGACCGTGCCCTCCCCGGCGCTCAGGAAGCGTGCGCACGGATGGTCGACCGCAATCGACGCTGCGGTACCGCAGCGGACCAGTTGAACGACGCGCCGGCGGCAAACCGGTTCGTAGGCGCCTACTGGCTGGGCTCGGAGGACAGCCGTCGCAGCTGCGCGTCGATGACGCGCTCCGCCACGTCGTGGCCTGCGGATCCGGCGACCGTTGCGAGGAAGAGTTCGCGGTCGATGGTCCACAGCCGGCACGTGGTCAGGCTGCGCACCGTGGCTGTCCGCGGCACCTGACGCAGCAACGCGATCTCGCCGAACCCCGATCCGGGGCCGATGCGGACGGTGTCCGGGCGTCCGTGCACGCTCACCTCCAGCTCCCCGTCTTCGACGACGTAGAAGAGCCCACCTGGCTCTCCCTGGCGTACTACGTCGGTCCCCGTGGCCACCTGGAGCTCCACGGCTCCGTGCGCCAACCGCTCCAGGGCCTGGACGTCCAGCACTGCGAGGAAGACGACCTGCCGCAACAGCGGGACCAGCCCGGGCCGATACACGGCGGCGGCGTCGAGCCGAACGAGCAGCGGCACCGCCGCCACCGCGACCACAGTCAGCGCCCCGCCGAGGACCACGTACCCGCCGGCCGACCCGAACCACCGGACCAGCAACGGAGCGAGCGCCGTCCCGACTGCCATTCCGGCCAGCATTGCCGATTCGCGAGCGGCGAGGATGCGCGCCATCAGCGAGTCGGCGACGGATCGCTGCAGCAGTGTCAGGCCGGCCACCGCGAAGAAGGCCAACGCCGCTCCGACCACGACGAGGACCGCTACCGCCGAACCGAGCCCGCTGAGCAGCAGGAAACCGAGCAACGGCAACCCCCCGGCCAACAGGCTCCCGGCCACACCAGGGGCCAGCCGCCGCCAGCCGACCAGCACGATAGCTGCGGCGGCCCCCAGGATCCCGCCCAGGCCGACCGCTCCGATCAGCAGGCCCGCCGCTGCGTTGCCCCGGCCCAGGTGCTGGGAGACGTAAGCGATCGCAAGCAGCTCCAGGCAGCCCTCGGTGAGGAACCCCAAGCCGATGACCACGAGCATCAGGGCCACCACTGGCCGACGAACCAGCTCCGCGGTCAAGCTCACCGCCGCCGGGCTACCGGTTGCCGAGTCGCCGGTCCCTGCCGGGCGTCCCAGCCGGATCCCGCTGAGCAGGCCCGCAGCTATCAGCGCCATCACCGCGCACACGACCACGATCCCGGTCAGCCCTGCCCACGCGGTGCCCAGACCCGCCAGCACCGGGCCGACGAAGTAGCCCGCGCGCTCGGAGGTGCCCGACAGCGAGTTGGCCGCCGCAACCTGGCCCGGTGTCTGAGAGAGCTCGGCAGCTGCGGCGTAATGGGGTGGACGCGTCCAGGCGATGAGCACGCAGCTGACCGAGGCCGTCACCACGACGCCCACGCGTGAGCCGGTGATCAGCAGCAACGCCAGCGAGCCCATGGCCACGCCCTGCGCGAGGTAGCCGAGCCGGAGGGCTACATCGCGCGGCAGCCGGTCGGCCACCGACCCGCCTACCGGTGCAAGCAGTGATGCCGGCACGTACTGGGCGATCGCCACCACGCCCGCGAAGCCTGCACCCCCGACGCTGTAGGCCCACAGCAGCACCGCCACCCAGAGCGCCATCTCGTAGACGGTGAAGAGACCGTACGCGCCCTGAACGCGTAGCAGGATGCGGTTGCGCGCGACGGCCACGGTGGAGCCGAGGACGACCCCTAGCGGCACGGTGCCTCCCTGGTGGTCCGCCGGAGCCTCGCACACCGGCGTCGAACTGCGCCAGCCTCAGCCGTAGAACCCGACCATGTACCACCAACGCCGCTGCGGTCCCCGTGCCCGGACGCAAACAGGAAGCCTGACCCGCCTTCTCGGACACCGACGCTGAGGCGATGCTGGCCTTGAGGAACCCTGGGATGCCTGTCGCCAAGTCGCCGGAGTTCCTTCGCCGTGCCGTGGAGCTGGCCCGTAGCGGCGCGGTCGTCCGCTCGCCGGCCGGCGTCGCGTAGCGGGCCTGCCACCGCCCGGATGGCAGCCGTCGTACCGAGCCGTAGTCACGTCTGGTCATCTGCACTCCACACAAAGAGGTGTGCGTGGAGGGCGTACAACATCCCGGATTCGCCGGGCTGTTCTTGTCGGGATCTTGCGCCACTTAGGGCACGGCTAGGGCACGCGCCAGGTCGAAGGGTGTCCGCCAAAGGGTCGTCCAAGCCTGTGACCTGGGGCGATACAGAGAGCGGGTGACCGGGATCGAACCGGCATGGCCAGCTTGGAAGGCTGGGGCTCTGCCATTGAGCTACACCCGCGAGGCGCGCGCGTGCCGCCTGCCCGACGACCCTACCCACCCCGTGCGTTGATCATGGGCAGATGGCCCTTGTGGATCAAGGAACAGGGGCCGTATGCCCATGATCAACGAGAGGGGGGCTGCGGTCGACTAGGATGCCGGGGTCACTGCGGGGCGTAGCGTAGTGGCTAGCGCGCCTGCTTTGGGGGCAGGAGATCGGGAGTTCGACTCTCCCCGCCCCGACCCCGTTCCGACCCCGTTCCGATCCCGTTCCCGCCTTCCTGACCGCACGTACCCCGCCACCTGTCCGAGGAGACGCACGACCGTGAAGAGCTCGATCGAGACCCTGAACCCGACCCGGGTCAAGCTGACCGTCGAGGTCCCGTTCGAGGAGCTGAAGCCGAGCCTCGACTCCGCGTACAAGAAGATCGCCTCGCAGGTGTCGATCCCGGGCTTCCGCAAGGGCCGCGTGCCGTCGGCGATCATCGACCAGCGCGTCGGCCGGGGCGTCGTGCTCGACGAGGCGGTCAACGAGCACCTGCCCAAGGCGTACAACGCCGCCGTCGACGAGCACAAGGTGAAGGTCCTCGGCCAGCCCGACGTCGACGTCACCGAGTTCGCCGACGGAGACCAGCTGACATTCACGGCTGAGGTCGACGTGCGCCCCGAGATCGAGCTGCCCGACTACCAGGGCATCGCGGTCACGGTGGCCGACGCCGACGTGACCGACGCCGACGTCGCCGAGCAGCTGGAAGGCCTGCGGTCCCGGTTCGGCTCGCTCAGCCCGGTCGAGCGCGCGGTCGAGGAGGGTGACTTCGTCACCCTGGACCTGTCGGCGGCCGCCGACGGGGAGCCGATCGACGAGGCGACCGCCGCCGGTCTCTCGTACGAGGTGGGCAGCGGCCAGCTCCTCGAGGGCCTGGACGAGGCGATCGTCGGCCGGTCGGCAGGGGACACCGCGACCTTCCAGGCGCCGCTGCGCGCAGGGGAGTACGCGACCAAGGACGTCGACGTGACCGTCACGGTGAGTGCGGTCAAGGTGCGCAACCTGCCCGCACTCGACGACGACTTCGCGCAGCTGGCGAGCGAGTTCGACACCCTCGACGAGCTGACGGCTGACCTCAGCACCCGCCTCGCCGGCTACAAGAAGCTGCAGCAGGGTGTCGAGGCCCGCGACCACGCCCTCGACGAGCTGCTCTCGCGCGTCGAGGTGCCGCTCCCCGAGGCGCTCGTCGCCGCGCAGATCGAGGGCCACTTCGAGGACGGCCACGGCGACCCCGGGCACCGCGAGGAGTTCGAGACGCAGACCCGGCAGGGGCTCAAGGCGCAGTTCGTGCTCGACGCCATCGCCTCCAAGGAGGAGCTGTCGGTCGGCGAGGGCGAGCTCACCGAGTACATCGTCCGCAACGCTCAGCGCTACGGGCTGACACCCGACCAGTTCGCCAACGAGATCGTGAGCTCCGGCCAGGTCCCCGCGGTGGTCGGCGAGGTCGTACGCGCCAAGGCCCTGGCCCTGGTCCTCGAGAACGCCAAGGTCACCGACGCGTCGGGGCGCATCGTCGACCTGCAGGAACTGCAGGACGAGCCACTGCCCGCCGACGCACCCGAGTAGCGCAGTTCCGGCTTGACCTCAGTTCCCCCTAACCTCAGTTCCCCTAACCTCAGTTCCCCCTAACCTCAGTTCCCCCTAAAGCGAAACCCCCGCGCCTACGGATGGCTCGGGGGTTTCGTCGCGTTAGGGTCACCAAACGGTCGAGCCGGCCGAAGACACATCTTGAGCGAAAGGTGAAGCGCCGTGACGCACCTCGAGACGTATCCGTCCTCGGGCCTCGTGGTCCCGAGCGCCCGCGGGCCGCAGGGCGGCGGCATGGGTCTGGACGACTCCGTCTACCAGCGACTGCTGCGCGAGCGGATCATCTTCCTGGGCTCCGTGGTCGAGGACCAGGTCGCCAACGCCATCTGCGCGCAGATGCTGCTGCTGGCCGCCGAGGACCCCGACAAGGACATCTTCCTGTACGTGAACTCGCCGGGCGGATCGGTCTCGGCCGGCATGGCGATCTACGACACGATGCAGTTCGTCAAGAACGACGTGGCCACCGTCGCGATGGGGCTGGCGGCCTCGATGGGCCAGTTCCTGCTCTGCGCGGGTGCGGCCGGCAAGCGTTACGCCCTGCCGCACGCGCGGATCATGATGCACCAGCCGTCAGGTGGCATCGGCGGCACGGCCTCCGACATCCGCATCCAGGCGGAGCAGATGCTGTACACGAAGAAGACGATGGCCGAGCTGATCGCCTTCCACACCGGCCAGACCGTCGAGCAGATCGAGGCCGACTCCGACCGCGACCGCTGGTTCGCCGGCGAGGAGGCCAGGGAGTACGGCTTCGTCGACCACGTCGTCCGCACCGCCGGGCAGGTCTCCGGGTCCGGAGGCACGGCAGCATGAGCACCCATCCCGACCGGAGGACCACCGTGAGCACGACCGCTAGCACCCCGTACGCCCCGCAGGCCCGCTACATCCTGCCGAACTTCATCGAGCGCACCGCCCAGGGCTTCCGGGAGTACAACCCGTACGGGAAGCTGTTCGAGGAGCGGATCATCTTCCTCGGCGTGCAGATCGACGACGCCTCCGCCGACGACGTGATGGCCCAGCTGCTCTGCCTTGAGTCGATGGACCCCGACAGGGACATCTCCATCTACATCAACTCGCCCGGCGGCTCGTACACAGCGATGACGGCGATCTACGACACGATCCAGTACGTGAAGCCGGAGATCGCCACGGTGTGCCTCGGCCAGGCGGCCTCCGCCGCGGCCGTGCTGCTCGCCGCGGGCCAGCCGGGCAAGCGGTTCGCGCTGCCGCACTCGCGGATCCTGATCCACCAGCCGTACACCGAGGGTGGCGGCCAGGGCTCGGACATCGAGATCCAGGCCAACGAGATCCTGCGGATGCGCACCGAGATGGAGACCATCCTCGCGCAGCACACCAACCGTGACCTCGAGCAGGTCCGCAGGGACATCGAGCGCGACAAGATCCTCACCGCCGACGGCGCGCTGGAGTACGGCATCGTCGACCAGGTCATCGCCTCCCGCAAGGTGGCAGCCGCCCCCTCGAGCTGACGTGCGGTGGGCTGTCCGCTCAGAGCGGACAGCCCACGACGCGCCCCGGAATGGGGAGCCGTCGGTCGGGGTGACGGGGTACGGTCGATCCGTCTTGACCCTGAAGGTGAAGGAGACCTGCGCGTGGCACGCATCGGTGACGGCGGTGACCTGCTCAAGTGCTCCTTCTGCGGGAAGAGCCAGAAGCAGGTCAAGAAGCTCATCGCGGGCCCGGGCGTCTACATCTGCGACGAGTGCATCGACCTCTGCAACGAGATCATCGAGGAGGAGCTCTCCGAGTCCTCTGACCTGCAGTGGGACGAGCTGCCCAAGCCCCGAGAGATCTACGAGTTCCTCGACGGCTACGTGATCGGCCAGGACAGCGCCAAGAAGGCCCTGTCCGTCGCCGTCTACAACCACTACAAGCGGATCCAGGCCGGTGGCGAGACCCGCGGGCGCGAGGAGCAGGTCGAGCTCGCCAAGTCGAACATCCTGCTGCTGGGTCCCACCGGCTGCGGCAAGACGCTGCTCGCGCAGACCCTGGCGCGGATGCTCAACGTCCCGTTCGCCATCGCCGACGCGACGGCGCTCACCGAGGCGGGCTACGTCGGTGAGGACGTCGAGAACATCCTGCTCAAGCTGATCCAGGCGGCCGACTACGACGTCAAGAAGGCCGAGACCGGCATCATCTACATCGACGAGGTCGACAAGATCGCCCGCAAGAGCGAGAACCCGTCGATCACCCGTGATGTGTCCGGCGAGGGCGTCCAGCAGGCGCTCCTGAAGATCCTCGAAGGCACCACCGCGTCGGTGCCGCCGCAGGGCGGCCGCAAGCACCCGCACCAGGAGTTCATCCAGATCGACACGACCAACGTGCTGTTCATCGTGGGCGGCGCGTTCGCCGGGCTCGACAAGATCATCGAGCAGCGGGCCGGGTCCAAGGGCATCGGCTTCGGCGCGACCCTGCACTCCAAGGCCGAGCTCGACGCGGCTGACAGCTTCGCCGACGTCATGCCCGAGGACCTCCTCAAGTTCGGCATGATCCCGGAGTTCATCGGTCGCCTGCCGGTCCTGACCAGCGTGCACAACCTGGACCGCATCGCGCTGATCCGCATCCTCACCGAGCCGAAGAACGCACTCATCCGGCAGTACAAGCGGCTCTTCGAGCTGGACGGGGTCGAGCTCGAGTTCGGCGACGACGCCCTCGAGGCGATCGCCGACCAGGCCATCCTGCGTGGCACCGGGGCCCGGGGCCTTCGCGCCATCATGGAAGAGGTCCTGCTCTCGGTGATGTACGAGGTGCCCTCGCGCAAGGACGTCGCGCGGGTGGTCATCAGCCGCGAGGTCGTGCTCGAGCACGTCAACCCGACCCTCGTACCCCGCGACACCCCCAAGCGCGAGCGACGCGAGAAGTCCGCCTGACCCGAGGTGGGCGGCCCGATCGCTGACGATCCCCACCCGCTGCTGCGGCTGGCCGAGCCCGTGATGGGCACGGTCGTGAGCTTCGCGGTACGCGTCGACGAGCGCGAGCACGAGGCGGTAGTGGCGGTCCGCGAGGCCGTGGCCCTCCTGCACGACGTCGACGCTCGCTTCTCGCCCTACCGCCCGGACTCGGAGGTCAGCCGGGTCGATGCGGGCACCCTCCGCCTCGACGACGTGTCCGACGACCTGCGGGTGGTCCTGGCCCTGTCCGACGAGGTGGCCCGTGCCACGGACGGCTACTTCGCGGTATGGCTCGGGGGGCACTTCGATCCGTCCGGCCTCGTCAAGGGCTGGGCCGTGGAAGGCGCGTCGGACGTGCTGCTGCGGCACGGGTTCGCGCACCACAGCGTGGCCGGCGGCGGGGACGTCCAGGTACGCGGGGAGCGCGCGCCGGGCCGGCCCTGGCTCGTCGGCATCGCCGACCCGCACCGGGCGGGTGCCGTCGTCGCGACGCTGCCCCTGACCGAGGGAGCCGTGGCCACCTCAGGGACCGCCGAGCGCGGGGCGCACATCCTCGATCCGCACACCGGCCGGACCGCCACCGAGCTCGCCTCGGTGACCCTCGTGGGGCCCGGCCTGACGTTCGTCGACGCCTACGCGACGGCCGCGTTCGCCATGGGGCGGGCGGCGCTGCGCTGGGTCGAGGGCCAGCCGCATCTGGAGGCCATGGCGGTCGACCCAGACGGGCACCGCTCGGCGACGTCCGGCTGGCCCGGTACCGCCGGCGGAGCCGCCTGAGCCGGCGGAGCCGCCTGAGCCGCCTGAGCGGGTCTGGCTACAGCTGCGGCCAGGCCTGGTCGAGGAGGGACGCCGTGGTGGTCGGGGGCCCGGAGAGCGTGAGGACGGCGACGGTGAGGCCGGCCGAGGTCCGTACGCAGGCCGAGATGGTTCCCGTCAGCGCCTGCGCGCACGTGGAGCCGTCGATCTGGGTCGTCGGACCCATGTTGCCGCCGACGAGGTCGGCACTGACGTTCTCGCTGGCGCGAGCNGCGAGGAGGACGAACGCGGTCGGGCCGGTCCCGTAGATCTTGGCGTCCGTCGCAACGCCCGGATTCTTGTTGTGCATGGCGGCCACCATGGACTGGGCCGCCGCCTGGGCGGCCGGGTCGGTGTTGACCGCCCGGCCCGCGAGCGACGAGGGAAGCGAGATCGGGCGGCTGCGCTGGTAGACGTTCCAGCCGTAGATGCTCGCTCCGATGACGACGAGCGCCGCCAGCGCAGCCGCTGCCTTGGGGAGGCCCCGTCGCGTCGGCGGGGCCGGCGGCGCAGCCACGTACGCGGGCACGGTCCCGTACGCCGGCTGGACGGCGTACGAGCCGTCGAAGGGGTTCGTGGGCGCGCCGGCGACCGCGTTGCCCGAGGGCGCCGCCGAGCCGCCGAACTGCTTGGTTGCTGCGGGCAGGGCCGGGCCGGGAGCATCACCGAAGTACCCGAACCGGTCGTCGCTCGAAGAGGACGAGCCGATCGGTGGGCCGAACTTGCCGTGGTCCATGCTGGTGCCCCGTTCCGTCGAGTGATCTCTAGCGTTTCGACGAGNTCACCCAGGTACTTGAACGATCTTGCCCAGGCGGAGTCCGGGTACCAGCCGCCAAGTCCCTAGGCTTCATCTCCGGTACACCCTGAGCGAGAACAGCTTTGGGCGACCTGCGGAGGGGCTTTGAGCATAGATCTTGGCGCACCTGCCGCTCTCGGGGTGGACGGTCGAGGTGGACGGCACGGGTGCGTTCCGGATGGGCGACCCGGCCACCTGGTCGTCGTTCGCACCTACCCAGGAGCACGAGACCTGGTCGGACCTCCCCGTCGAGCTGCTCGCTGCTCACAACCTCTCGACCGATCCGGCGCGACCCTGGGTCCAGTCCCACGGAGCCTGCTCGTGGCGACCGGGAGCCCCGACGGCATCTCGCCGCCCCAGGGGGAGTCGTCCGCGATCCCTTCCCTGCTGCTCGGCGGACGGCTCTGGGTCGCCGAGTACGAGCCGGCCTGGCCGTGGCTACGGGTGCGCGTCTCCGGCGAGGTGAACGACTTCTTCCGGCCGGTGCGGGCGCCCCGAGCCCGATAGCTCCGACCGAGGTCAGGCCAGAGCGACCTCGACTGCGAGCACCTCGCCACCGGCCGACGTCGAGAGCGACTCGATCCGACCGGCGCCCTTGAGGTCGTCGGCGGCCAGCAGGACGCGGGCGACGGCATCGGCCGGCCCGGAGACCACGGCGCTGCTGATCTCCGTGCGCATCGAGACCTTGGCCTCCGACTTGGCCTTGCGGATCTGCGACAGCGCGACCGACGTGTCGGCCAGCACAGCGGCGGGGACGTCGCCCGCGACCTCAGCAAGCGGCGCGGCGTCCGGCCACGGCGCCCGGTGCACCGACCCTGGCTGCCACCAGGACCACACCTCTTCGGTGACGAACGGGAGCACGGGCGCGAACAACCGCAGCAGCACCGAGAGCGCCACGGTCAGCGTGGCCTTGGCCGACTCGGCGGCGGCGCCGTCGCGCGCGGCGTAGGCCCGCTCCTTGACCAGCTCGAGGTAGTCGTCGCAGAACGTCCAGAAGAACGTCTCGGTGATCTCGAGCGCCCGGCTGTAGTCGTAGCCGTCGAAGGCCCGCGTCGCCCGGTCGACCACGGTCGCGAGCTCGGCGAGCAGCGCCCGGTCGAGCGGTTCGGAGACGGCGCCGAGGTCGTCGCTGGTGCCGATGCCGATCACGAACCGGCTGGCGTTGAGGATCTTGATCGCGAGCCGCCGGCCGATCTTCATCTGGCCGACCTCGAAGGCCGTGTCGGTGCCCGGCTTGCCGCTCGCCGCCCAGTAGCGGACCGCGTCGGAGCCGTGCTCCTCGAGCACGCCCAGCGGCGTCATCGCGTTGCCGGTGGACTTGCCCATCTTCTTGCGGTCGGGGTCGAGGATCCAGCCGGAGATGGCCGCGTGCCGCCACGGGGCGCAGTCGAACTCGGCGTCGGAGCGGACGACGGTGCCGAACAACCAGGTACGGATGATGTCGTGCGCCTGCGGCCGCAGGTCCATCGGGAAGACCCGCTCGAACAGGTCGGGGTCGCGCTCCCAGCCGCCGGCGATCTGCGGCGTCAGGGACGACGTGGCCCACGTGTCCATCACGTCGGGGTCGCCCATGAAGCCGCCCGGCTCGCCGCGCTGCGACGGCTGGTAGCCGGGCGGGCAGTCGGACGACGGGTCCACCGGAAGCGTGCCCTCGGCGGCCGTGATCGGGTGCTCGTAGTCGGGCTCGCCGGTCGCGTCGAGCCCGTACCAGACCGGGAACGGGACGCCGAAGAACCGCTGCCGGCTCACCAACCAGTCGCCGTTCAGCCCCTCGACCCAGTTCTCGTACCGCGACCGCATGAAGGGCGGGTGCCAGGTGATCTCGGCCGCCCGCGCGACCAGCCGGTCCCGGAGGTCGTCGTCGCGGCCGCCGTTGCGGATGTACCACTGCCTCGACGCCACGATCTCCAGGGGCTTGTCGCCCTTCTCGTAGAACTTCACCGAGTGCTTGATCGGCCGTGGGTCGCCGACCAGCTCGCCGCTCGCGCGGAGCAGCTCGACCGTGGTCGCCTTGGCGGTGAAGACGGTGGACCCCGAGAGCCGGGCGAAGGCGGCCCTGGCAGCCTCGGACTCGACCCCCGGCGGGGGGTCGGCGACGATGCGGCCGTCGCGGCCGATGATGGCCCGCGTCGGCAGCGCCAGCTCGCGCCACCACGTCACGTCGGTCGTGTCGCCGAAGGTGCAGACCATCGCGATGCCGGTGCCCTTGTCCGACTGCGCCAGGTGGTGAGCAACGACCGGAACCTCGACGCCGAACAGCGGCGTCGTCACCGTCGTACCGAAAAGTCCTTGGTAGCGCTCGTCGTCCGGGTGTGCGACCACGGCCACGCACGCGGCCAGCAGCTCGGGTCGCGTCGTGTCGATCGCGAGGGTGCTGCCGTCCGGCCGGTGGAACGCGAGCGTGTGGTAGGCGCTGTCCTGCTCGCGATCGGCCAGCTCGGCCTGCGCTACGGCGGTACGGAACGTGATGTCCCACAGGGTCGGCGCCTCGGCCTGGTAGGCCTCCCCGCGAGCGAGGCCACGGAGGAACTCCCGCTGCGCCGCCGTACGTGACGTGGCGTCGATCGTGGCGTACTGCAGCGTCCAGTCGACCGACAGCCCGAGCCGGCGGAACAGCTCCTCGAAGGCGACCTCGTCCTGGGCCGTCAGCCGCCCGCACAGCTCCACGAAGTTGGCGCGCGAGATGGGCACCTGCTGCTTCGGCTTGTCGGCCGGCGGCTCGTACGTCGGGTCGTACGGCAGCGTCGGGTCGCAGCGGACGCCGTAGTAGTTCTGCACCCGCCGCTCGGTCGGCAGGCCGTTGTCGTCCCACCCCATCGGGTAGAAGACCTCGCGGCCGCGCATGCGCTGGTAGCGGGCGATCGTGTCGGTGTGCGTGAACGAGAAGACGTGGCCGACGTGCAGCGAGCCGCTGGCCGTCGGCGGGGGAGTGTCGATCGAGTAGATCTCGGCGCGCTGCTTGGTGCGGTCGAAGCGGTAGGTGCCCTGCTCCTCCCATACTGCCGCCCATCGGGCCTCGATGCCGTCGACGGAGGGCTTCTCGGGGAGCTGTGCAGCGGGCAGGGACCGGTCCATGAGGGTGAATCCTAGAGAGGTCCGCCCCGTAGACTCGCCGCCCGTGAGCGCGCAGAGCCTGGCCGAGGTCGAGGCGGCCCTCGCCGACCGCTGGCCGGAGTCCCAGCTCGACCCCTCGCTGGACCGGATCACCGACCTGCTGCACGTCCTCGGTGACCCGCAGGGAGCGGTGCCGGTCATCCTCGTCGCAGGCACCAACGGCAAGACCTCGACCGCGCGGATGATCGACTCGCTGCTGCGCAGCTTCGGGCTCCGCGTCGGTCGCTACACGAGCCCGCACCTGGAGTCGGTGACCGAGCGGATCTGCCTCGGCGGCGACCCGATGACCGACGAGCGGTTCGTCGCGGCTTATCGCGAGATCGCCCCCTACCTGCACCTCGTCGACGCGCGCCACCCGCACCCGCTGTCCTACTTCGAGACGCTGACCGCCATGGCCTACGCCGTCTTTGCGGACGCGCCGGTCGACGTGGCGGTCGTCGAGGTGGGCATGGGCGGTACGTGGGACGCGACGAACGTCGCCGACGCACAGGTGGCCGTGGTCACCCCCGTGGGGCTCGACCACCAGGCCTACCTGGGCGACACGGTCGCCGAGATCGCCGAGGAGAAGGCCGGGATCATCGTCGCCGGCTGCGTCGCCGTGCTGGCCCAGCAGACCCTCGAAGCAGCCGAGGTGCTGCTGACCCGCGTCGCCGAGGTCGGCGCCACGGTCGCGCGCGAGGGCATCGAGTTCGGCGTCGTCTCCCGGTCGCTCGCCGTGGGTGGCCAGGTCATCGACCTCAAGGGCCTCGGCGGGGAGTACCACTCGGTGCACCTGACCCTGCTCGGCGCCCACCAGGCGCACAACGCTGCGGTCGCCCTCGCCGCGG
>JGI24140J50213_10000232_pt1 | contig 26412 bp, 22 predicted proteins | sample BarGraIncu00222A_FD_50213 | JGI IMG/M metagenome (IMG submission 50213)
ATGTTCGGTCAAGTGTTTGATTCTAAATGTGAATAAGGCAATCTGCCCTTCGGCAGAACCAGTGTCGATATCCGACTTACCAAANTGCTGGAATATGTCTTTTTTAGTTTCTGATGTCAGGTACATTGTCAATTCTTTTATTATCGTGATTTTAGGGCTGCAAAATTACAACTTATTTCGGAAAAACCAAATGAGTTTGTTTTTTCCTTTAATTCAGTTTGCAAATTTAAACATAAATTCTTTTTAAATTGCCTACCCTTGATATTAATTATCAGAAATTAAATTAACTAATCTTCAATTTACACAACCTACCAATTATTAAGTAATTGATAAAAAGAACACTAACAACATATTTCTGCACTTTTTTTATTTTATTATCTTAATTATTTATTTAAACAGTCAGGACACAAACAAGTTCAATTTTCCCTGTTATTTATTACTTTTTTTGTAATTTTGTAGAAAGAATACTAAAAGCATTGAAAAATTGACTTTCCGGTTTTTGAAATTTTCAGTTAACGCTTTTCTTTTTATTCCATAAAAGCCCCCTGAATAACTCCTAAAATTCTCGGTTAAAGGATACTTAATGGATACTTAATGGATACTTGAAGGATACTTAATGGATACCCTAAGAGTATCCATTAAGTATCCTTCAAGTATTCCTCAATATTTGATAAAGGATTATTGATATGACCTTTTTGCTTAAATGGTATTAAATTCTTTATTGAAGCTTTTAATAACGGTCAAACTCCAAAATAATCCCCGTGTTCTTTCGTATTATTCACAAAGATACTCAATATTTCATGAGATTAAACAAGCGTTTGGAGTATCCAAATGGTATGTGTAATTTTACAACCTAAACCTTAAACCCTACAGAATGCTTGCTAAAATGGCAAAAGAAGAAGTGATACTTGTCGATATAGATGATCGACCAATCGGCATCATGGAAAAGATGGAAGCGCACCAATCGGGCGGAAAACTACATCGTGCCTTTTCGGCTTTTGTATTCAACAAAAATAATGAGCTGTTATTGCAGCGCAGAGCATTGTCTAAATATCATTCGGGCGGATTGTGGACCAATACGTGTTGTAGCCATCCTCGTCCGGGAGAGGAGACGATAGAGGCCGGTAAACGTCGCATGGAAGAGGAGTTAGGAATTTCATGCAATCTCGAAGAAGCCTTCACTTTTATATACAAAGCTCCCCTCGACAATGAAACAACTGAATACGAATTTGATCATGTGCTCATAGGCAATTTTGATGGAGAACTCAATCTCAATCATGAAGAAGTTGAAAGCATTAAATGGCTCACGCTGTCAGAGATCAGTGTTTTAATGGAAGAAGACCCCGAGGAATTCACGGTTTGGTTTAAAATAGCCTTCGAACGCGTTGAAAATTACATGAAAAATGCACCGAGATAGTGCATTTTTATCATCTCAATATTATTAAAAAGCAGGTATTCTTTAGTTTTTGGATTCTAAAATACGGGCATCTGCCCCTGAAGGCATTTGGAATACCTGCAGTTCAAATTCAGGAACAACAGCTAGAATATGATCGAAAATGTCAGCTTGAATAGCTTCATATTCAATCCATTCCTTAATTTTACTAAAAGCATAAACCTCGATGGGAATGCCTGTTTCTATTGGCTGTAGCTGCCTGACGACCATATCCATATCAGGATTCAGATTTGGATTGCTCCGTAGATAAGCCCTCAGGTAAACCATAAAAACACCAAGATTTGTCTGCTGCCGACTGTTCACAATAACCTCGTCATGTATATCATCCTGTGCATTATACGATTTAAGTTCTGCTTCCTTAGTAGTTATATATTCTGTAATCAACTGAATTTTACTGAACTTTTCAATCATTTCAGGGGTACAGAATCTGACACTATTCATGTTTATCAAAATTGAACGTTTAATCCGTCGGCCATTCGATTCGGTCATCCCCCTGAAATTCTGAAACGACTCTGACACCAAAGCATAGGTTGGCACAGTGGTGATCGTCATATCCGCATTTTTAATCTTTACCGTGGTCAGTGTGATTTCAAGGATATTTCCATCGGCCCCATATTTTGGCATCGAAATCCAGTCACCAGGCCTCACCATGTCATTGGCCGAAAGCTGAATTCCACCTATCAGTCCCAGGATCGCATCTTTAAAAATTAACATCAAAATCGCAGAAGCTGCACCTAGACCTGCAAGGAATGTAATCGGCTTTTCATTCATTACATACGCCAAAATCAATAATCCACCAATGATGTAAACGATGATTGCTGCAACCTGAAGGTAAGGTTTGATGGGTCGGTATTTTGAGACTTCAAGCGTTTTATAAATAGCTTCAACAGCCTTAAAAAAAGAAAGAATGACCCACAAGAAAATCCAGATAATGAAGATACTGGCTAATGACTGAACTACATGCACGCTTTTCAGACCAAACTCACCAAGCGTTTCAGGAGCCAGGATCCGGATCATAATCCCCGGGATCAGGAATGCCATCCGGTGAAATACCTTGTATTCATACAATATATCATCCCATACATTCACTGTTCGTGCGGCAATGTGTTTTAACACGCTACCGATGATCCATTTGGCGATATAATATAAAATAATACTCAGAATCAGGACAAACAAAAAATCTGTAAGATTCCAAAAATATATTGCTGTAGCTTTATCAAGCCCTATTCTTTCGAGCCAGTCTATCGCCGAATTGCTAAATCTTTCAAACATAGTGATGACAATTAATAACTTATTCATTTAAAGTTCAGGAGCAAACATTGCATCCCATGGTGGGAGCATGATAGCTTTCTGATCGAGCACTTTTAAAATATTTTCAGGAACAAATTTCTTATTGACAACCAGTCTGAACATATATTCTTCAAACCACCGATCAGTCATTGTGAGGTATCCTTTGTGGCCGGCATCAGGACCCCAGCTATTCTCCAGAAGCCATTTCACAGGTTTTCCATCGGCATCAGTATCCAAACCAATTAATGCCATTCCATGCGATGATGAACTTTCAAAAGATTGAATCCTTTGCTTTTTATCCATACTTAGTTTGACACCAAATAACTGGTCGGGCCTGTATTGTTCAACATTCAGGATACCGGTTGTTTTGTTGAGTTGCTGACCTACATCGCATGAAAAGTAAAGTGCTTCATTGCTCATGATACTTTTTTTGGCCATGTCTTTCAGATCTGAAGCCGGCAGATTGATATAACGCCAGTTATAACCGTCGATCATATTTCTATCATACTGAATTTCATAGAGTTTATAAAACTCTCTTGAAGGATCATTCATACACATCACATAATCGTTCAGGTTGATTCCAACCATTTGCTGGTAAAAAGATTGTGGAGTGAAAGTCGCAGATGTAACCAATTTTCCGGTTTTATCCTGATATCTCCATGAAAAAGTTGTTGGAGGTTCTCCAAGACAGAAAGAAAGTATTCTGTATACTTCAGAAAGCATTGCTACTTTATTCTTTCTCAATTCAGCGGTAGGAACAGGTTTTCCCTTTGGAACATTATTTCTGATCTCCATTGCAAAAGTCCTTAATTTCGAAATGAGCAATGCGCTCAGTTCCCCTGTGCTTTCACTGTGAACAGTTTCAGGCATCACAGTTGAAGGAACAACACCATATTTGGTCACGATATCTGCAAAGGTTGTCCACTGCCCACCGTCACCAATTGGATTTTTCAACAACCATTCCACATTCCGGTCATCTAAAGGCTTGTCAGCAGTAGCGATGATGGCTTCAAGAAAGAGGTTTGCTTTTTCAAACTGATCCCAAAAGAAGTTATAGTTTTGAGAAAACTCAAACTCATCCAAACTCAATTTATCTATTACAAGAGGTCTGAAAACATTTAAGCCGCTAAACAACCAACAACGACCTGAAGATTTCTGATTTGTTATGCCACGGGTTTTGACACGGTATGTAAACAGATGATCTACAGTCCCGGCTTTTTCGCGGGCTACATCCAAATCCTTAATTTTATTATTTGATATTGCATTAATCAGTGCGACAGACTTAGGTTCAGTCGAAAACTGTTTTCTTGCTTCTCTGATAATATCTTCAGTTACTTTGCCTTCCTGGGTTTGGGCAGTAACAAATTGAACAGCAAATAATAGTATTGAAAGCGAAAGATAAGTAATGAATTTCATAGAGCGTTTGTTTTATGAATTTGAAAAGACAAATTTAAAAAGATTGAGGATCATTATTTACGAATTATCAGTATTGTATTTTACCGGGGTGATTTATTATTTCAAGGATCGTATCAGTTTCTAAACCTATACAGATCAATAATCTAATCATGTTTAACCGCCTGCCCTTTTGACTTTATAGCCCATCTTGATCAATATTTCCATGGCTTTTTCACGAAAATCACCCTGGATCAGGATTTCACCCTCTTTAGCGCTCCCACCTACTCCACATTTGGTTTTAAGCAATTTACCCAAATCATTCAAATCAATATCGGTTCCTACAAAACCGGTGATCAGAGTTACTTTTTTCCCACCCCGTTGCTTTTTGTCAAGCATAACCCTTAGATCCTGTTGTTGATTTGGAAGTGTTTCCTGAGAAGGTTCTTCGTCAAACTTATATTTAAAATCAGAATTTGTAGAATAAACTATTCCGATTGGATTCGATTTTTTTGCCATAGTGATTAATAATTATGGAATGACAACTTTGAGAGAATGCGGAATCAGGCTGAATTTCAATGGTCCTTTCATTGTAACAGGCTCACCATCAATATTTACAATCAACTTCTTATTGATGTGAACAACGACTTCGCTGGCTTTAATAATGTCAACAAATGGAGTCCGATGCACCTGGCGAACCAGTAACATTGGGGCTACGAATGGAATTGAATACAGGGGGATCTTTGAAACAATACACACATCCATGAGCCCGTCATCTACGCGTGCTTCTGGTGCAATGCTTGTATTATAGCCAAACTGATCAGAGTTTGCAAAACTGATAAACAATGCTTTATATGTATCCTTATTTCCATCAATGGTTAGCTCATAATCAAGTGGTTTATAAGAATTGTATTCTGAAGAGACAATATTAATATACGACATCAATCCGCGTGTGGAATTACCCGCAAACTTATCTGCAACCAAAGCATCAAAGCCAATACCGGCAATGCTCAAAAACGGGACATCGTTCACACTAATTGTATCCATCAAAAGGATCCTTTCCTTATTGATTGTGGCCAATGAATCGGGCAGATTAAAAGGTATTTTCAAATGATGCGCAAGCCCGTTTCCGGAACCTGCAGGAATAATTCCCAATGCGGTATGTGAACCTATCAGGCTGCTGGCCACCTCATTCACTGTTCCATCTCCACCTACAGCAACCACGATATCCACATTCTGCTCAACAGCTTTTTTGCTTAATTCAGTAGCTTGTAGTGCATATTGTGTAGTAACAATCTCATAGTCAAAGAGAGTAGCATCAATCTGAGCAGAAACCAGTGCTGCAAAAACAGCAGCATCTTCATTTTGTGGACCAGAAGCGGGATTTACTAAAAAAAGTATGCGTTTCTTTTCCATTTTAGTTTTTTTTAACGACAAATTGAAATGTTATTGACTTATGGTCAGTTTATTGTTGATCATTCTGTTATCATACTGCTGAATAATCGCTTTCAGGAAAATCTCCATTTCCTTCGATTTCTTCTGTTCAGTATCCAATAGGTTTTGCTTCAAAAGGGGATCATTTTTATAATTATAAATTGCCCTGATTGTTTTCCCATCATACTGCATCGCATAATCGCCCCGAACTATCTGATAGGTATCATTCAAAAATGTTACATTATACCTGACAGCTGTTGAATCAAAAACAGAATGTCCAAAAGAAACAAATTTACCTTTATAATGTAAATAATCAAGTACCGATGGAAGAATATCTATTTGTTGAACAACTTTATCCTTAATTCCAATTAAATCACTGCCCGGTTTAAAAAACAAAATAGGTATGCGATACTCCCCTACCCTATTCCGATACTGCGGCATCCATGATTCTGAAGTATGATCTGCAGTCAACACAAAGAGCGTATTCTTGTACCAGGGCATTTTTGAAGCAGTCTTAAAAAACTTCCTGAGTGAGAAGTCGGCATACATCACAGCCTGTTGAATTGGCAAATTACCTTTTCTGAACATTCCGGCATATTGAGGTGGAATTGAATAGGGATGATGCGAAGAGAGTGTAAAAATAGATGCTAAAAAGGGCTGCTTAAATGAAGTTAGCTTTTGATCAGTAAATTGCAAAAACTTCTCATCCCATATTCCCCATTTACCATCATAGTCTGCTTCGTTATTATACTCTTTTCTTCCATAATATGATGAAAAACCAACTTTGCTTGTAAAACTATCGAAGCCCATTGTTCCATCAGTTCCACCATGAAAGAATGCAGTCGTGTATCCTTTGGGTCCCAGTATATTTGCCAGACTGGATATTTTGTCTGAACAATAATTTGAAGTAATAAAATTCCCCTGCATAAGATTAGGAAGACCAGTCAATACTGCAGGAATGCCTTCAATAGATTGTTTTCCATTTGCAAATCCTTTGAAGGCAAGACTCTGGCCAATCAATGAATCGAGAAATGGAGTAAAACCTTTATACTCCGGATTTTTGATATCCTTATTAAAGACACCGGTGTGTTCGGCAGAAAAACTTTCAAGGATCACAATGACCACATTGAGTTTTCTGAAAGTATTGGTATCTGAAGGATTAACCGGAAACTTCTGTTCAGGATTGAAAATCTGATTGAGCTTTTCATCCGTATAAAAATCTTTCTTTGTAAGTCCTGTTCCTTCAACAGACTTTATCAGCGTGAAAGGAGAATTCAGAACAATAGGAGACAAGTCAGGACTTGTTACCAATGAAGCGCTAATAGGACTTATTGGCCGAAGTTGGAATCCTCCACGCGCACAAATAATTGCAAATCCAATCCATAATATCGCCATACCAACTTGACCGGCGAAATAGCTTATGGTTTTCTGGTAAGCGAATTGTTTATTTACCTTTAATCGTGAAGAAACAAGAATTAATATTGCTGACAGCGCTATCCAGATCACTGGAACATACCAGAAATCCAAAATAAAACGTGGTAACAGTGTAAATGCATCATTTCCACCATCAACAGACATATACCTGAAAATATCAAAACTTATACGGCGTAAAGTAAAACGATAATAAACGATATCAATACAATTTGCCATCAACCCAATAATATTGATAACAAAGAATAAAATCAATACTATTTTCTGATATTTAACTTCTTTACGAAATCCAAACGGAGCAATGAAGAGTAATATAATAGGTAAATTCAAAAAGAAAATTGCAGAAAGATCAAATCGCATTCCTTTTATTAGGAGCAAAAGAAATGAAAAGAAGTTTACTGTAGGAAATTGTTCCGGGTTAAACAAATAGAAAAATGTTCTGCACAAAGCATAAAGAAGAAGCACTGTTAGTAACCTCAGTGCCCAAACGGCATGAACATTTAGGGAGATGTTGTTAGTTTTAGACATATTTTTTAATCTTGGTGCAAAAATAAGAAATGTTATTGTTACTATTATCACTTAAACAGAATCAAAATATGGGTAGAGTGTGGATTTTTTCCACACTCTTAAAAAATGTTAATTTTTTTTTTAATGTCTCTTACGATATAAGTAAATCGAGTTATATATCTTATATCATGACAGTTAAAGAAGATAAAAAGATAAAATGCCAACAGAAAACACATCATTTTAAGGTATTCCATCAATAATTAATGAAAAAAATACATGTATTATTTCAGGAAAGTTCTTGATTTTTATGAATAGTGCGTATATTTGTGCCGAATATTAACCAACAACAAAATTCAAACAATGAAGAAATTAATCGTTCTCGTATCAGTTGTAGCATTATTTGCTGCTGTTTCATGTAAACCTAGTGTTAACAAAGCTGAACAAGCTAGACTTGATAGTCTAAAACAAGATAGCATTATGAAGGCTGCTGACACAACTAAGAAAGTTGATACTACAATGAAAGCTGTAGATTCAACAAAAACAACTGAAGTTAAGTCAGTCAAGACTGAAGTTAAAAAAGCTAAAAAGTAATTAGAAATTCCTTTTAAGGATTTTTAGGAAAAAGAGAAGTTGGCAACAACTTCTCTTTTTTTATGTCTATTACTTTCCTATATTTGTGTTTAGGGTTGGGATCAGAATCGCTCAGCTTATTCTTTTCCAATCCTGATGAAAAGATAACGTATATCGCTAAATACTCATCAAATTGGGAAAGATCATAACATGTGGTAATCAGGGAGAACGGATTCGTTCAGATTGTCAGGTCACACTTGAATTGACTGACAATAATGGCATAGAGATCCAGCTAAATAGTAAAGTAAAATCTCTATATGGTGATTCAATCATCGCCCTGACAAAGGATATTTTTCTTTATTTCGGCATACCAAATGCACGAATCAACATTAATGATTCGGGAGCTCTTCCCTATGTCATTTCAGCACGTATAGAAGCGGCAATCAAACAACTGCTCGAATCAGACAAAGAGTATCTGCCCGATTTTCATATTGACAATTCATTGTCTTTATCTACTTTACGCGATAGAAATCGTGTTTCCAGGTTATATCTTCCCGGCAACAGCCCCGCGTTAATGATCAATGCCGGACTTCATCATCCTTATGGTATCATACTGGATCTGGAAGATGCAGTAGCTCCGGAGAAAAAACATGAAGCAAGATTTATAGTCCGTAATGCTTTACGAGCTGTTAGTTTCTATGGTGCAGAACGCATGGTCCGTATCAATCAGATTCCGGCAGGTCTCGTTGACCTTGATTTTATCATTCCACACAGGGTCAACCTGATATTGATTCCAAAATGTGAAACCATTGAACAGATTAAGCAGGTCAATGAACGAATAGGCATCATCAGCATGAAATATAACAATACCCAAAAAATCTGGTTGATGCCTATTATCGAAAGTGCCAAAGGGGTAATGAATGCATATGATATTGCCCGGTCTGCACATAATATCGTAGCCATGGCAATTGGACTTGAAGACTTTACAGCTGATCTGGGAATATCCAGGACTAAGGAAGGAACCGAAAGTTTTGTAGCAAGATGCAGAATTGTACTTGCTTGTAAAGCAGCCGGGATTCAGGCAATAGATTCCGTATTTTCTGATGTAGAAGATCTTGAATCTCTCCGTCAAACAGCCATACAATCAAAAGCCCTCGGTTTTGTAGGAATGGGTTGTATTCATCCTCGACAAATTAAAACTATTCATGATGCTTTCGCACCGGAAAAAGAAGAAATAGAAAAAGCAAAAAAAATAGTTCTTGCGTTTGAAGATGCACAATCAAAAGGATTGAGTGTAGTTGCATTGGGAACCAAAATGATTGATCCACCAGTCGTTAAAAAAGCACATCACACCCTTGACATTGCAATTGAAATGGATAGACTCAACCAAAACTGGAGGGAACAGCTATGAAAAAATATGATAACCTTGTAAAGAATGCAGCAGGACGCCTGGTCCCTACCGTTGTTAACGGACAAGAGGTTACTCCTTTTCAGGGCATCGGCAAACACCGTCCGACAGGCAGAAAATATGCCCCTCCAATATCTACCATTCTTGATTATCCGACAGATGGCAACAAAGAAGTTGCATCTCTCGAAGAAGCTTTGCGTTTATGTGGATTGCGAGATGGCATGACTATTTCTACGCACCATCATCTGCGTGATGGTGATCTTATTGCAAATCAGATATTCGAAATTGCAGAAAGTCTAATGGTCAAAGACCTGGTCTGGCTCCCTTCAGCATCTTTTCCATGTCATGATGGAATTATCCATTATGTAAACAATGAGACGATCAATCGCATTGAGGGCAGCATGAACGGTCCATTGGGGCGCTATACTTCAGCCGGCAAAATGAAAGGATGCGCCGTTCTTCGATCACATGGAGGAAGGGTTCAGGCCATTCAGGATGGCGAAGTCCACATTGATATTGCAATACTTGCAGCACCCACAGCCGATTCATTTGGCAATGGGAACGCTCTTTACGGACCTTCAGCTTGCGGAGTGCTGGGATATTCACTGGCAGACTATATGTATGCAGACAAAGTTATAGTAGTGACCGACAATCTCATAGCTTTTCCCTGTATGCCGATGCAGATCGAAGGAAACTATGTCGATTTTGTTGTAAAAGTGGATAAAATTGGACTTCCTGAAAAGATCGTTTCAGGGACAACACGCATCACCAAGAGTCCAGACCGTTTATTGATTGCCGAAATGACTGCTCAATTCTGTCTTGAGGCGGGATTATTAAAAGATGGTTGCTCTTTTCAGGCTGGAGCAGGAGGAACATCACTTGCAGTAGAAGATTATTTTCATAAAATATTGTTGGAGAATAAGTGGAAAGCGCGTTTCTGTTTCGGTGGCAGTACCGAATACATGGTCAGAATGCTTGAAGATGGTTCTGTAGATTACATTCTCGATGCACAGGCTTTTGATCTTGAGGCCGTACAATCTATCCGCAACAACCCAAACCATTGCGATACCTCTGTTTTTCAAGCTTATAATTTTCACTCCAAAGGTAATTATGCCGGAATGACAGACATCGTCATACTGGGAGCTACCGAAATAGATGTTAACTTTAATGGAAATGTGGTCACACATTCCGATGGACAGTTGCTTCATGGTATTGGAGGTTGGCAAAACTGTTTACATTCAAAATGCACCATCATCCCGGTTCCGCTATTCCGCGACCGGATTCCGGTGATTGTTGACGAGGTGACAACCCTTTGTGGGCCAGGTTCATTGATAGATGTCATTGTTACCGAAAGAGGAATTGCGATCAATCCATTACGTACTGATCTGATTGAAAAAATGAAAGATTCAAAACTTCCAATCGTTGACATTCAATCATTGAAGGATGAAGCCGAACGAATTTGCGGCAAGCCATCAAAGCCACATTTCGCTAAAGAAATAGTAGGAATCGTCAAATGGGTCGACGGAACCGTTATAGATTCATTGTGGAAAGTAGAAGATTAAACACTGAAGTGATTGATTTTACTTTTCTCCATGCTTAATGTGGAATAAACTCCGTAATTTTGCAGCTAATGCATAAAAATATAACGATGCCTTTTTTAAAGAACAATCTCTTTTTGGCAAGTCTGTTTGTCTTCATATTGTGTTCCTCGTTGATTTCAGCTCAGGTGACTCAATTGGGAGATCAAACCGGTAAGCCAAAAGAACAAAAAATTGTAATAGACAAAGATTCGATGAAGATTGTCTATTTTCACGATAAGTTAGATTCTTTAAACACCACATCTTATTACCCGGTTGACACCCTCATTACCGATTTACAGCATTATCATCCTAATCTTCAACCCGATAACCCTATGGCTTTTCAGGGCAATATTGGAGATGCTTCATATCCCTTAATTTTTAAGTCATATCAGACATCCGGTTTTGATTTTGGAAGGCATTCTTTTGATCCATATTTGTTTTTTCCGGAAAACATCACATATTACAAACCCCACAGACCATTTACCGTACTTTATTATGTTTCAGGTAAAAGCAAAGAACAGATTTTTCAAGTCACCCATAGCCAGAGTATTGCAAAGGGTCTTTATATCGGAGTTGACTACAGGCTCACCAATTCTATCGGCATTTACGACAAACAACAAACAAATGAATATTCACTTGGCTTGAATTTTCACTATTCAAGACCGGAAGTTCGTTATCGTGTTAGAACAAATTTAACGACCAATCTGCTTAAAGTTAACGAAAATGGTGGCATTGCAGACTTATCTATTTTTGAAGATAACAAAGAGCAGAACCGTACACTTATACAGGTCAATCTGACTGATGCCAGTAACCTCATTCATAAAACCGGAGGTTATTATCACCATTCATTTTATCTGGGCAAACTAAAGCAAACCCGGGTAGGGAATTCATTCTGGAATATGATTGTCAATACATTTAATGCTGGAACAATCGGACATATATTCCAATATGAAGTAACGGATGAAAGATATACTGACAATACACCCAAAAGTAATTTCTACAATTCAACAGTAAAGGACACCTTAACTACACATGATTCTTTGAATTTCTCAAAAATCAATAACACCTTTTACTGGACCAATCAGCATGACAGCACATTACAGGCGTTAACAATTAAGGCAGGGATCAGATATGAACTTGACAAAGTTAATGTACGCGGGCAGAGTTATTCATTCAACCAAGCCTCACCTTTTGGACAATTTACACTGAATGCAGGAGCCAATGTTGAGCTTTTTGGGAAAATAAGTCTGACTACCGGTGGGTATAATGGTGGAGATCAGGATTATTCAGGAGGCCTCCGAACCCATTTTGGAAAGACTCCAGGCCATCAGGTTGCCTTTGAAGGAGAAATATTCCGAACTCAAACTGCTCCGGGTTATTTCTTTCATCTCTACCGATCTAATATTGATAAATTTAATTGGAATAACTCATTTGTTAAAATTAAGAATACAGGAATCAGGGCAAGTCTTGATGTTTTTTGTTTCAAAGCAGGTTTTAATTTTTACAACATCAGCGACTTTGTTTATCTCGACACAGCAAGCATAGCACGTCAAAGTAGTCAAACAGCAAATATTATTCAGATTTCAGCTGACTACAGTCTTCACCTTGGCGGTTTGATCTTCAGAAATACTTTTACAGGACAAAATATTGCAGGTACCAGTTATATCCGTCTTCCCCAGGTTGTGCTTAATTCAATTTTATCCTTTAAGCAGGATATGTTCAAAAAGGCTTTATTGGCTGAAGTGGGGATCGAAATGCTATACACTTCGGCTTACAAGGGAGATGCATATAATCCTGCATTGAACATGTATCATTTGCAGGATAAAACAACAATTGGAAATTACCCTTATTTTGATGTTTTTGCAAACTTAAAGATCAAACACACCCGAATCTTTGTGAAATACCAGCATTTAAACGCGGACTACATGAAATACAGATACTATTTGGTTCCCGGTTATCCACAAAATGATGCTGCATTCAAATTTGGTTTATCCTGGATCTTCTACAACTAGGATTTATTCTAACCGCTTATAAATAGAATTCTCTTTGACGCAATGCTTCAAATGTAATGATTGCAGTAGCCATAGCAACATTCAATGAATCATGTTTACCAAGCATCGGAATGATTATTCCTTCATCAACTGAATTTAACCATTTTTCAGTGAGGCCATCTGCTTCGGTCCCCATTACGATTGCAGAAGGCACAGTCAGATCAACCTGATGATACATTTTTTTTGCTGTCAATGCTGCAGCAAATGATCGAATCCCTTTGGTTTTAAGCCATACGATGGCTTCCTCGGTAGTACAAGTCACAACCTGTTTTGTAAATACACACCCAATACTCGAACGAATTACATTTGGATTATAAATATCGGTTAGATGATCACAAATCAGAATGGCATCAACCTTTGCAGCATCAGCCATTCTTAGAATGGCTCCCAGGTTTCCGGGTTTCTCAACAGCTTCCAAAACAACTACCAACGGATTATCAGAAAGAATCACATCCTGCAGTGTTGATTTAATCGCTGTAGCCAATAAAACCAAACCATCTGAGCCTTCGCGATAAGCAATTTTAGCAAATACATCCCGGCTTACTTCTGTTAAAATGTCAGTCTTAAACAAATCCAAAGCTTCGCGGCTTTCACCATTGAGCAACTCAGGACAAAAGAAAAGCGATCTCGCTATAAAACCGGCCTCAATTGCCCATCTGATTTCACGATAGCCTTCGACAACAATCAGATTTTGTTTGATTCTTTCTTTTGACTTTTGTTGTAATAATACGACCTGTTTGATACGTGGATTCTGAAGACTCGTGATTTTTTCGGGCATATCGCTTGATTCAATTTATTCTAATGTACAAAGATAAAATATAAAGACCAATCTATCATTTTTTAATCAATCAGGCCCGAAAAATGAGAACCAAAGTGATTTACAATGCGTTTATTCAATATAAAACACTTCTAAAACTTATAATGACTTTTAAGGTACCTTTGCAATCACAAATCCGTCTTTGAACCAGAGACCTTTTATTCATATTCAAACAATAAAATGAACCACATTCTTAAACAACTCGAACTGCTTGCTCCTGCCAAAAACTTTGAGATTGGCAAAGCCGCAATAGATTGTGGAGCAGATGCCGTATATATTGGAGCACCTCAATTTGGAGCACGATCAGCTGCTGCCAATTCTGTAAGTGATCTCGAAAAACTTTGTAATTATGCGCACCAGTTCAATGCTAAAGTATTTGTTGCCTTAAACACATTGCTTTACGACCGTGAGTTGGATGATGCCATTAGAATGATTCATGAACTTTACAATGCAGGAACCGATGCATTGATCATCCAGGATATGGCATTGATGGAAGCCGATTTACCTCCCATCCCGCTGCATGCCAGCACACAAACAAACAACCTGGATATTGAAAAAATTCTATTTCTTGAAAAAGCAGGTCTAAGCAGAGTGGTACTTGGACGGGAATCTTCTCTTGAAGAGATCAAAATGATCCGAAACAATACTTCCGTTGAACTTGAATGTTTTGTACATGGCTCTTTATGCGTGAGCCACAGTGGCCAATGCTATCTGAGTCATACCATGACAGGTCGAAGCGCCAATAGAGGCGAATGTGCCCAGCCCTGTCGTTTGCCCTATGATCTGGAAGATGCAAATGGCGAAATCATTGCAAGAAACAAATTCCTGCTTTCACTCAAAGATCTAAACCTTTCATCTTCAATTGAAGAACTCATCGATGCAGGTATTACCTCATTTAAGATAGAAGGTCGTTTAAAAGATATTTCTTACGTAAGAAATGTCACAACTTATTACCGCAAACAAATCGACAAAGCGATTGCCAAATCTGAAGGATACAGCAAAGCATCAAATGGAACTGTCTATCATCATTTTGAAGCCGTTCTCGAAAAAACTTTCAACCGGGGCTATACAGACTTTAATTTCAATGGCCGGCACGATGACATTTTATCTATTGATACGCCAAAATCAACGGGGAAATTAATCGGAAAAGTAAAAGAAATATATAATTTCTTCTTTACGGTCAACACTACTGAACCTGTCAATAACAACGATGGACTCTGTTTTTTCGACAACAAAGGTGTATTACACGGTATAAAAGTAAACAAGACAGAAGGAAACAGAATATTCCCTTCTGTAATCCCCGAAGAATTGGAAAGTGGAATGGATATCTATCGCAATTATGACCATTCCTTCAACCGGTTACTCGAAACGGATGGCACCCACCGAAAACTCATGCTCAACATTAAATTTACAGAGCAATCCTCAGGTTATCTTTTAGCGTATACTGACGAAAATAATATCACCGCATCTGCATTCATTGAAAATTCATTTCCCGAAGCACGTGAAAGCGAAAGGACGTTAATCTCGATAAAAGAACAACTTTCAAAACTTGGACAGACCATTTATATTGCCGGCCAGGTAGACATCGATGTGAAAACCGTTCCTTTTATTTCTGCTTCCAGACTTAACGAATTGCGTCGCGAAGTCATTGACTCCCTAACTGTTATCAGGCTCGAACACTTTAAGTATCTACAAAAAATATCCAGAGAAAAGGCTTTTAATCAGCGTCATACCGATGAAGCCCTTTCAGTTTTGTATCCCGAACAACATCTTAATTTTCAGGGTAATGTCGTAAACAAACTGGCCGAGGGGTTTTATCACCACCATGGTGTTCAAACAATTGATCCTGGACTTGAAGTACAGTCAGATTTCAAGAACAAACAAATCATGACCGCTCATCATTGCTTAAAATACACATTTGGAATGTGTTCAAAGGTTATGAAAACATATTCAGGCCCAGAATACAAGGAACCCTTTTACCTTGTCAGCAACAACAAACGATACCGCCTGACCTTTGAGTGCCAAAACTGTGTAATGAAAATCATTTATTAAAAATCCGAATTACAATGCCCATGAAGCTTTTATACCCTGTTAATTGGAAAGACTATGAACTCATCGACTCCGGTGATTTCGAAAAACTCGAACGTTTTGGCAATTATATTCTGACCCGTCCCGAACCTCAGGCAGTTTGGAGCAAGTCTTTATCAACCGGTGAATGGGAAAAGCTGAGTCACGCTTTCTTTCGTAAAGAGAAAAATGATCCCGAGAAAGGCAAATGGTCACTCAAGAACAATATGCCCGAACAATGGTATATTGGTTATCAGTACAAAGAGATGCAACTCAAAATGCGTCTTGGACTTACAGGTTTTAAGCATGTTGGGGTCTTTCCTGAACAAAGCGAAAACTGGGACTTTATTTACGATCAGATCAAAAAACACCAACAAAACGGTTCCGCAACTTCACTTTCCGGTTCTGAAAAGGATAATGGATTTGAGAAAAATCAGCCTCAACAGATAGAAAAACCAAAGATCCTTAATCTTTTTGCTTACACCGGAGGAGCATCGCTTGCAGCAATTGCAGCAGGTGCAGATGTAGTTCATGTTGATTCTGTCAAACCGGTTCTGTCATGGGCCCGCGAAAACATGGAAGCCAGCGGAATGAGTGGCATTCGTTGGATGCTGGAAGATGCATTGAAATTTGTACAACGCGAAGTCAGACGCGGTAATACTTATCAGGGAATTATTCTTGATCCTCCTGCATACGGACGTGGACCAGACGGCGAGAAATGGGTACTCGAAGATTCAATTAATGAGATGATGAAACTATGTAGCCAATTGCTGTTGCCTGAGAAAAGTTTTCTGATCCTCAACCTTTACTCGATAGGATTCTCTGCTCTGATTGCAGAGAACCTGATCCAGGGTCATTTTGGCAAGACCGGAAATCTCGAGATAGGAGAATTATACATTCCCGACAGAGCTGCAAAGAAACTCCCCCTTGGCGTTTTTGCCCGCCTCGAAACCAAAGGAAAATAACAATAATCCGTTTCTGATCAAAATATCTTTCTAAGAAACTGTTTAAATTTTATTTTTTCTTTTGCCCGTAGGGCATAAATATCAATAGAAAAGCAATTTCCCCACTCATATTGCCCGTAGGGCATCAACATTAAAGGTTAATCCCCTACGGGGAAAAGATTAATGATGATGATTTTTCTATTGATATTTATGCCCTACGGGCAAATTTAAAATGTTTCAAATTAATTATTTCTAATAAATCTTGCAATCTTCAAACTAATTGTATCTTTGAAGTGAATCTAATTTAAAGGGATTCAGTTAATTCAAGCTCAAACGCCACAAAATTAATTAATAATTTTATAACCAACCTAAAACTAATTAACGATGTTTCTAATTGTAATCGGAGTAATCGCATTGATCTTTGGATTTGTGAATGCCAATATTTATTCACCCACCCAACGCTACAGCAATATCATTAAATTGATAGGTGTTGCATTGATATTCATCGGAGTAGCCATGTCTTCTGTCGTTCAGATCGGTCCCGGCGAAGTAGGGGTCCAAAAACTTTTTGGAAAAGTAAATAGCAACACTCTTGAAAGTGGATTGAATGTAGTAAATCCATTGATTGAAGTTGTTACATTCGACATCAAAACTCAGAATTACACTATGTCGGCAAAACATGACGAAGGTGATGTTGCAGGCGATGATGCGATCCGTGTATTATCTGCCGATGGGCTTGAAGTAGTGATCGACTTAACCGTGCTTTACAGGGTTATCCCCAATGATGCTCCCAGAATTTTACAACAAATTGGAACAGATTACCGCAATACAATTGTAAGACCTATCTGTAGAACAAAAATCAGAGATAATGCAGTCTATTATGATGCTGTTGCTTTATATTCTGTTAAACGTGATGAATTCCAGCAAAGGATCTATACCACAATCGAAAAGGATTTTAAATCAAGAGGTTTATTGTTGGAACAACTTTTGATCCGAAATATCACTTTGCCTGCTTCAGTTAAAACGACAATTGAGTCGAAAATCAATGCCGAGCAGGATGCTCAGAAAATGACATTCGTTCTTCAGAAAGAACATCAGGAAGCCGAACGTAAAAGAGTAGAAGCACAAGGTATTGCCGATTATCAGAAGATCCTGAGCACTGGCTTGAGCGACAAACAGCTCCAATACGAAATGATCAAGGCCATCGCAACTTCTCCAAACGCAAAACTTATCATCATGAACGGAGGCGCTAAAACTCCCCTCATCCTCGATGGTAAATAAATCATTACATAAATAAGACCGACAAGGTTTTATAAGAAACCGGAATACTAACTGATAAATCATCAAAAAGTATTCCGGTTTTTTTATTGCTTTTTCGAAATTTATGTTGTACTTTTATGAGAATCAAACGATAACAAAACTCAAAAATTCTCAGTACACGTTCCAAATATTCCCACACCACTCCCGGAATATTTAAGTATAATGAAAGTCATAGCCGTATGATAGCCGTATTTATGCCGTATATAAGCCATATTTATGCCGTATGAGCTGATACGGCATAAATACGGGAAAGATTCAGTAATCAATCTGCATTTTTTCTGGAAAGATGGGAATTATACTTCCCTCTTCAGCTAGATATGAAAGAATATTTGAACCGTTGTAACTTTTATTCAACAATATTTTGAGGATTTCCTTCAAGAAAGGAAAGAATATTGTTTTCCACGATTTCAGCACGATCACGAATTGCCTCTTCAGTTGCATAACCGATGTGAGGAACAACAATTGTGTTGGGTGTTTGCAATAATGGATGTTCTATTGGTAAAGGAGGCTCGATCTCAAACACATCCAAACCTGCTCCTGCAATTTTTTTTCTTTCCAGCGCCGTTGCAAGATCCTGTTGATTTACTACTCCGCCACGTGCTGTATTGATCAAAATAGCTGAACGTTTCATCAGTTTCAGTTCGTTGGCACCAATCAGATTTTTTGTTTGCAGGGTTAATGGAGTATGAATTGTAATGATATCGCTGAAAGATAACACTTCCTGGAGCGACATATATTCTATTTCCATCTCAGTTGCAATTGGATTGATACTTCGGCTGTAGGCAATAATATTGCAACCAAAAGCTTGTAAGATTCTGGCGACATTCAAACCAATAGCTCCGGTTCCAATGATTCCGACAGTCTTTCCTGAAAGCTCTCTTCCCATAAAGCCATTCCGGCCACTCCCCTTGCGGGTTTCAGCATCCAACAGCGTTACTTTGCGCAAAAGATCGATCATCAGTCCTATTGCCAGTTCGGCCACTGCACGTGTGGAGTATCCTGCGGCATTAGTGACCATGATCCCCTTTTCACGACAAATATCCAACGCGATATGATCGCAACCTGTAAAGGCAACGGCTAGCATTTTAAGATTTGGACATGAAAGGATCACTTTTTCGGTAATCCGGATCGTTGAAACAATTAATATTTCAGCATTTTTTGCTCTATCAATGATGATATTTTCATCTTCACTTCTCTCTTCAAAGAAGGTAAATGTGTGTCCCTGCGTTTCAAATCTGGCTGATAATGCGGAGATTTGGGCAAGTGATAATCCTATGTTCTCGATTGCTACAATATTCATATTCTATAAATAAAAAAACGTGCAATAGTAAGCCTTTTATGGATACCATTGCACGGAAATTATTCAACAACCAAAAGAATAATACTAGATATAGCTTGCAATTTTAATTGCGCCAAATACGACTTCAGCCCTGATGGTGAGTGTGGGTTGGGATTGATCAAATGAAGATGACCTCCAGAGGTGATCTCCAAAAGAATATTGTGTCATATCGGGTAATTCGAGACTGCCAAAAGCAGCTTTCGATATAATCTGAACGTTCGACTTTGGATTGATTTTCACTTTAAACTCTCCAAAGACACACTTAATCACGACTACTTTGTTTTCATCTAACGGCAGGTTAGAAAGATCGGCAATGCTTGAGCCAAATACCACGCTGTAACTTGGACGGATATACTGCGCATCGAAGGGTCTATCGTCAAAGATCACATGAGCTTCATTTGTAGTGAATTCTTCATTCCCTTTTTTAACGATCATTCTCAGACCGCCAATTATTAAACCAAATCCAATGGCCAGTTTAAATACAGGAATTTCTATATGCCAGATCTCTTCAGCAAAAAATGAAGCGCCAAGCATAATCAGGAATGCTCCGATAAAAAATGAAATAGAATTAAAGTTTTTCATGATATGGTTCTTTTTGATGCGTCAAAATTAAATATACAATTTTGACTGTACATCGAAAAGATTACAGAATAGTCACTTTGGTAGCTGAATTGACAAATCTGACAGCCGAACTGAAAATTAAAATATTTTGCGTAGTTCTATAAAAACATAAGCAACAGCAGGACAAATGATCGAATTCGTAAAACTAAGATCGATAATCTGTATAAACTTTGGTCTGTCGGTATGCGGATACTCTTTGCAAGCCCTTGGACTGTCTTTATATACCTGACAATAATTGTCCTCGGCCAGAAATGGACATGGAGATTGTTTGAAACAGTAAAATTCATCTGTATCTCTCATGATATACTTTTCGGAAACGGCAGAAGGTGTTAATTTAAGACTCTTACCAATTCTTTCAATATCACGGTCTGTCATCCGGGGGCTGATTCCTCTGCAACAATTTCCACATTTCAGACAATCGACAATTTCGAAAGCTTCTTTATGCAGGCGATGTACGGTATCATCCAAAAGATGGGATTTAACCTTTTTCAGTCTTGGTAACATTCTACGGTGTTCAGGCTGATCTTTGGTTGCCCTGTCAAGTAATGCAAGATATTCGTCTGCAATATTCATTTTTATGTTTTCAGTATTGTGAGTTTAAGCCAAAAGATTAATTAATCCCTCTGACTTTTTTTATATCGTTGTATGCCTGATTGATCATTTGGAATTTCTCTTTAGCAGCATGCTGCACTTCTTCGCCTAAATGAGCTACTTTATCGGGATGGTGCTTCTTGGCCATTTCCCTAAAAGCTTTCTTCACATCATCATCTGTTGCATTAGGAGAAATTTCAAGGATCCTGTATGCTGCCTCATTGTCTTTCACAAACATAGCTTTGATAGATTCATATTCTTGTTGGGGCAATCCCAGTAGCATCGACATATGGTTCAATAAAGCTGCTTCTGATTCATGAACTTGATTATCTGCCATTGCAAGTCCAAAGAGATAATGAACCAACTGCAACCTGGACGGATAATCCATATTTTGTCTGATCTGCGCACAAACCGGTGCATAATCTATTTCCTGTTTAAGGATTTCACGCAAAATCCGGATTCTGTCTTCAGCAACGGTTACTCCAAATTGTGCTACAAAAAAGTTTTTCACATAATCCAACTCAGAACGCAATAGTTTGCCGTCAGCCTTCATGACAGCTGCAGATAAGATTAAAAGTGAAACGCTAAAGTCTCCGGGACGTGTACCTAAATTCCCATCCAGTTGTGTAGCACCGGATGCAAAAACACCTGTGCTTGCTGAATCAACCATTGAACCAAAAATCAAGCCCAGGATGGCTCCTATCGGTCCTCCGACTGCCCAACCTAACCCAAATCCAAGAAGTCTACTTATAAAAGCCATTACTCAATTTTTTTGCAAAGATAAAAAGATTGGGCATAGCGATTACTATGCCCAATCAGATAGATGGATAAGAATTGTTAAAAGAGATCAGGAATAGATATTTTCACTCAATGGAAGACCATATTCTTCAACCATTTTAATACCCAACTCCTCAAGTTTATCCAAAATGGGGGAATAGATTTCAGGTATGGTTGGTCTGAAGACCCCTTTTACTGTGATCTGGTTATTGAGAATCATTTCAACCCCAATAGCTGCAGGCAAAGCAACTGTTCTGGCAATAGATGTGTCGGTGGCAGGGGTTCCGAAATCGAGCATCCGTGAACGGATCACTTCTTCGGTTCCATTTGGATATGAAGCCAAAAAGATGTGCTGTAATGCCACCATATCGCGTTCATCATCTCCCAGCCCCATTTTTCCAATCATTAGGTCAGATGTTACCTCAAAAGGGGAATCTACCGTGCGATTCATTTTTTGATCAGAAAATAGTCCCAGCCATTCAAGCGCTTTGATTGCATGGGTTTCAAAATCGACTTCAAGAAATGCAGCAATCTGTTTCTTGATGTTTTCGGTCTTTATTGAATTGATCATCAAGGCCATTAAGTCAGCAAATGTCATTCCATCCATGTGATATTTCTCATAACTGATCAGCCCCAATCTTTTCATGACATCAATGGTCTCGCACCATCCCGGATAACGGAAAGTTCCCCTAAAGACTGTTTTGGCTTCAGGAATGCCATAAATATCGCTGTATGAGATAGAATCGCGATTGGGATAGACATCCAGTTCTCCCAAAGGGTCGAAATTGACTTTGAAAGGATTACTGAAGAGCTTTTCTGTCGGAACCTCAACCACTTTTCCATAACGCAGGTATCGGGCATCATTATTCCCGGCCATGACAACCCCTTTAGGGCTCCACGAAAATTTATATCTAAATGGATTCGTTGCTGCTTCAGGTGCCGGAAGCGCTCCACAGAGAGAATAGAACTCTTCCACTTTGCCTCCCTTGCCATGAATCGTATCGATGATGCGCATTGCAGACATATGATCTATTCCCGGATCAAGGCCCAATTCATTCAAAATAATAATACCTGCTGCGATTGCTTCTTCGTTGAGCGCCTGCATATCGGGCTTTACATAAGAAGCTGTCACCATGTTTTTCTTGTATTTCAGACATTTTTTCGCAACCTGCACATGAAAGACATAGGGCAAAAAACTAACAGTCAGGTCATGATCCCTGATCATCTCACCTAGCTTTTCATCTTCATCCATTGTCCAATTTATGGCAACTCCATGAGGATTCCCCTGGATCATTTCATCTGCACGATCTTTCATCGGTGATGCAATAGTGACTTGATATTCGCGTCTGAGCAGGTAAGTTACCATTGGTTTTACCACTAAACCGGCTCCCAGAATCAATACTTTTTTCATTTTTATTGATTTAAAAAAGTTAAGGCATCAGTGTTTATCGTTAAACCCTTTGAGGTAAATATTGTTTCAGATATTCAAAATCAGGGGTCAACTTTCCATTATACAATATGAGTCCCCGTTTGATTGGAGCAGGAAGATTCAGCTGATCAAAAGGAAGCGAGAAGTCAGCATCCGCCATTGGTCGCATGTAATTGACCAGTATATCGGCAAAGCCATTTGATGATTCTCCGGGCATTTCACTGGGCAGAATGTCGACAGACATAACAGCAATCCCTTTGCCATCAAACCCCATAGTAGGTTTCCGTGATACCGGATCATAAATGAACACCGGATTATCAATTTCCATCCCGGCGTGTGTACATTCGATAGACCCATTCGGATCGCATGAAATATCGCCAATCACTTTCAGGTTATGATCTCCATTCCTGTAAAGATTTGCGAGTGCGTCTTTTGTAACATGACGCGGATATCGGGCGTCCCAATAGGCTCCATTTATCAAAATATTGATAAAGGGTAAATATTGTTGAAATTTACTTCTGTAACTTTCGGGATGACGATAATAATCATACAGATCAAATTCTTCACCCGGTTTTAAAGGCTCGATCATATCCTCTTCCCGGAAGACCGTTTTGATCAGAATATTTGAAGGAATATGATTGTTTGCTAGCGCCACTTTGAGTTTGTTTGCCGGAATTTCTTCAGCGGGAAGCAAGCTACATATCTCCTGCGCTCCCTGGGAGACATTGCCATAGCCCATGAAACCAATTACAAGTGGATGTAAAGCATCCGGAAGTCCGTGTTGCGCAATCTCCCTTCCAACTTCAGAGATCTCACTGCGGGCCTCTTCGAGCGAAGTGTACTGGTGGGTCTGTCGGATTCGTTCAAAAGGAGTTGCCAAACCCTCATCTTTCAAACGGCGTCCAAATGCCCATAACGAATTGATCATTCCGGCCATTCCTGCGTAGCGTCCAAAGAAGATGAGTCGCTTTCCCTGATCATCAGTCACCTTTTCATAATCGACCAGGCTACAACCCAATTCCATCATGCGCTGCAGCATGGCCATATTGTGAGATTGCCCCTTGCTGACATGTGAAAAGAAGACATAGGTCTTGTTCTTTTCAAAGAAATGTTCGGGTATTTCTTTAATACCTATGATGATATTTGCTTTTTTCAGATCAGAAACTACAACTGCCCCGGCTTTTCGGTACTCATCTTCACTGAAAATTCGTTTATCAGAATACTGAATAAGGAATTTCAAATGATGTTCGTTGACCAGACGGGCCACGTGACGAGGGGTCAAAGGGGCCCGTCGTTCCAGAAGATACATGTCTTCATGGCGAATTCCAATTGTGTTGTACATGATTTAACATTTTAAAAAAGTTCATTTTGCCAATTTTGGTCTAAGTTATAAAATATTCCTACCTTTGACAATTAAATTATATCAGATTTTTCACTCGAAGATGAAAAAAAATGGAAGTTTCTTTAGAAGGTTATTGCGGTTTATCCGGATAGCAATGTATGCTTTCTTTATCTCTAGTATTCTGATAGTTATACTTTACCGTTTTATCAACCCCCCTGTTACTCCACTGATGCTTTTCAGATGTAGTGAACAGATTATAGAGGGAAAAAGTTTGAAGATGAACAAAAAGTGGGTCCCGATCAATCAAATTTCTCCAAATCTCCAGACTGCCGTGATTGCATCTGAGGATATTCATTTTCTGACCCACTTTGGATTTGATATAGAAGCTATTCAAAAGGCAAATGAGTTGAATAAAAAGGGCCGTAAGATCCATGGAGCGAGTACAATTACGCAGCAAACGGCTAAGAATGTTTTCCTATGGCCGGGGCGTGACTGGATTCGAAAAGGAGTGGAGGCTTATTTTACGTTGCTGATGGAGACTTTCTGGAGCAAGCAACGTATCATGGAAGTATATCTGAATGTTATTGAGATGGGCGATGGGATCTATGGCGCTCAGGCAGCCTCGATGGTTTATTTTGGCAAAGATGCTGCGCAACTTACAAAAGAACAGGCCGCATTAATCGCTGCTGTTTTACCCAATCCCAGAAAATGGCATCCTGATTCCCCATCATCATACATTCAACGCAAGAAAAACCGGATCCTGAATGTGATGTATAAAACGGGCAGAATTGAATTCAAATAAAAACGATTAAAATAATTCAGCCAGTTCAAGCCATTTGTTTTCTTTCTCTTCAAGTAGTTTTTCCAACTCAACATATCGGATTGACAATATATTTAATTCTTCTGTTGAACTGGATCCCGAATTCATTTTCTCCAGTACTTCGCTTTTTTCTGATTCCAGTTTTTCAATTTCTATGGTCAGGGCTTCATATTCTTTTTGCTGTTTGAAAGTCGGTTTCTTAGACACCTCCTTTACACGCTGTTCTATTTTCGAATCTTTTACTTGTTTTTGTTTTGATTTTAAATCCTGTTCTTCAGCCAGCTTTTCACGGTAATACTCAGAATAATTGCCGTAATAATCTTTGATCACTCCATTGCCTTCGAAAACGAATACATGTTCAACAAGTTTATCCATGAAATAACGGTCGTGCGATACAATGATCAGGCATCCAGGATATGAAAGCAAGAAATCTTCAAGCAAAGTAAGGGTAAAGACATCCAGGTCATTGGTAGGTTCATCAAGAATCAGGAAATTGGGTTGCTGAAGAAATTGCATCAGCAGAAACAGGCGGCGTTTCTCACCTCCGCTTAAGCTCGAGAAATAATTGTATTGATTGGGAAAAGTGAATCCAAAATAATTGAGAAACGCCGACGCAGAAACTGTTCCTTTTCCCAAAGGAATGTCTTCAGCAATATCTTTTACGATATCAATGATACGCCTGTCTTCGATGGGAACCAATCCTTCCTGAGAATAATAACCCATCACCAAAGTCTGTCCTGCTATGACCCGGCCACTATCAGGTCGATCTTTTCCTGTCAACAGGTTTAGTAAAGTAGATTTTCCGACTCCATTTTTACCAACGATACCGATTCTTTCACCTTTTTTGAAAGTGTATGAAAAATCAGATACCACATTTAAAGGTCCATACGATTTATTGATATTGTGGACTTCAAGCACCTTCCCTCCCATCCTGCTCATCTTGAGTTCAAGGTTGGGAATCTTATCTTCAGTCTTTTGAAAGGCTTTGTCTTTTATCTCATAGAATGAATCAATCCTGGCCTTAGCCTTTGTGCCACGGGCTTTGGGCATGCGTCGCATCCATTCAAGCTCGTTTTTATATAATGATTTTGCCTTTTCTATTTCTGTTGCTTCCGTTGTTTCACGTTCAGCTTTCTTTTCCAGAAAATAGCTGTAGTTTCCTTTGTATTTAAAAATCTGATTCCTGTCGAGTTCTAAGATCTCATCACATACATTATCAAGAAAATATC
>JGI24140J50213_10000233_pt1 | contig 26355 bp, 24 predicted proteins | sample BarGraIncu00222A_FD_50213 | JGI IMG/M metagenome (IMG submission 50213)
TACATCCGGCCGCTGTTCTGCCGCGGCAAGGGACCGTTCCGCTGGGTCGCGCTGTCGGGCGATCCGGAGGACATCCGCAAGACCGACGCGAAGATGAGAGAGCTCTTCCCCGACGACTCGCATCTGCATCGCTGGCTCGACATGGCGGGCGAGCGCATCGCCTTCCAGGGCCTGCCGGCGCGGATCTGCTGGATCGGCCTGGGCGAGCGCGACCGCGCCGGCCTGGCGTTCAACGCGATGGTGAAGTCGGGCGAGCTGAAGGCGCCGATCGTGATCGGCCGCGACCACCTCGACGCCGGCTCGGTCGCCTCGCCGAACCGCGAGACCGAAAGCATGAAGGACGGCTCCGACGCCGTCTCCGACTGGCCGATGCTCAATGCGCTGCTCAATACCGCCGGCGGAGCGACCTGGGTCTCGCTGCATCACGGCGGTGGCGTCGGCATGGGCTATTCGCAGCATGCCGGAGTCGTTATCGTCTGCGACGGCAGCGACGCGGCGGCCAAGCGAATCGCGCGTGTGCTTTGGAACGATCCGGCGACCGGCGTGATGCGCCACGCCGACGCCGGCTACGACGAGGCGATCGCGAGCGCGCGTGAGCATGGGTTGAACATGCCGATGCTGCGGCCCGGCGGCAAGCCTTGAGCCCGCCGACACGGCCATCACGCCGAGTGATTGTGCGAGTGCCATGAAGCTCTCCGCCGGTGCGCTGACGCTCGACGACCTGCGGCGGATCCACGCCGGCGTCGAGACGTTGCAGGTCGACGCTGCGGCGCGCCGGCGCATCGGCGCGAGCGCCGCCGTCGTGCAGCGTGCGGCCGCCGGCGACTCGCCGGTCTATGGTGTCAACACCGGCTTCGGCAAGCTAGCGGGAACGCGGATCGGCGCCGGCGACCTGGCGCAACTGCAGCTCAACTTGATCCGCTCGCACAGCGTGGGCGTCGGCGATCCGCTGCCGGCGCGGGTCGTCCGCCTCGTGCTCGCGCTGAAGGCAGCGAGCCTGGCGCGCGGCCACTCCGGCGTTTGCGAGGCGATCGTCGATGCGCTGCTCGCGGTGCACAACGCCGGCCTCGTTCCCTGCGTCCCGGCGCAGGGGTCGGTCGGTGCGTCGGGCGATCTCGCTCCCCTCGCCCACCTGACGCTGGCGCTGATCGGCGAAGGCGAGTTCGTCGTCGCCGGCGTTCGCCGTCCGGCCGCCGACGTGCTGCGCGACGCTGCCATCGCGCCGCTCGTACTCGCCGCCAAGGAAGGGCTCGCCCTCATCAACGGCACGCAGGTGTCGACCGCGCTCGCCCTCGACGCCCTGTTCTCGTTCGAGCCGGTCCTCGAAGCGGCGATCGTCGTCGGCGCGTTGACGGTCGACGCGGCGCGCGGCAGCGACGGGCCGTTCGATCCGCGCATCCACGCGCTGCGCGGCCAGCCCGGGCAGATCGACGTCGCCCGCTACTCGGCCGCGCTGCTCGCCGGCAGCAGCATCCGCCGCTCGCACCTGCAAGGCGACGACCGCGTCCAGGACCCGTACAGCCTGCGCTGCCAGCCGCAGGTCGTGGGCGCCTGCCTCGACCAGTTGCGCCACGCCGCGCTCGTTCTCGTCCGCGAAGCGAACGCCGTGACCGACAACCCGCTCGTGTTCGCCGCGACCGATGGGGAAGAAGACGGCGCGATCATTTCCGGCGGCAACTTTCACGCCGAGCCGGTGGCGCTGGCGTGCGACGCGATGGCGGTCGCCGTCGCCGAAGTCGGCGCCATCGCCGAGCGCCGCATCGCCATGTTGATCGACAGCAGCGTCTCGCGCCTGCCGCCTTTCCTGACGGCCGACGCCGGACTCAACTCGGGCTTCATGATCGCCCACGTCACGGCGGCGGCGCTCGCCAGCGAGAACAAGTCGCTCGCCCACCCGGCGAGCGTCGACAGCCTGCCGACGAGCGCCAACCAGGAGGACCACGTCTCGATGGCGACCTTCGCGGCGCGCCGGCTCCAGCCGATGATTCGCAACACGGCCTATATCATCGGCATCGAGCTGCTCGCGGCGGCGCAGGGAATCGAGTTCCTGCGGCCCTTGTCGAGCTCGCCGGCGCTCGAGGCGGCGCAGCGCCTGCTGCGCGAGCATTGCGCGCCGATGACGAGCGATCGTCATCTGGCGCCCGACATCGAGCGCGCGACGGCGCTCGTCAGCGGCGGCGCGCTGGCGCGCATCCTGCGGGAGATGCCGGGGTTGCCGGCGCTCTGGATACCGTCCTGAATCACGCCTTGAACCCAACACTCGTGGAGATCGCAATGAAGAAGACCCTCATCGCCCTGTCGGCAAGCATGTCCTTCGCTCTGGTCCAGGCGCAGGAGACGCCCGTCACGATCGCGATCTCGGGCTGGACCGGCTTCGCGCCGCTCGTCCTCGCCAAGGAGGCGGGCCTGTTCAAGAAGCAGGGCCTCGACGTGACGATCAAGAAGATCCCGCAGAAGGATCGCCACCTGGCCATCGCGTCGGGTGACGTGCAGTGCGCGGCGACGACGGTCGAAACCTGGATCGGCTGGAACGCGGCCGGCGTCGCGACGACGCAGATCTTCCAGCTCGACAAGAGCTACGGCGCCGACGGCATGGTCGTCCGGCCGGCGATCAACAAGATCACCGACCTGAAGGGCAAGACCGTCGCCACCAGCCCGCCCGGCACCTCGCCGTATTTCGCGCTCGCCTGGATGCTGAAGAAGAACGGCATGTCGGTGAAAGACGTGAAGGTCGTCAACCTCGAGCCGCAGCCGGCCGCCAACGCGATCATCGCCGGCACCGAAGGGATCGACGCCGCCATGACCTACGAGCCCTACCTGTCGGCGGTGCGCGCCAAGCCCGAGGCCGGCAAGATCATCGCCACGACGCTCGACTACCCGATGGTGATGGACACCTTCGGCTGCACGCCGAAGTTCCTGGCCGAGAACCCGAAGGCGGCGAGAGGTCTCGCCAACGCGTACTTCGACGCCGTCGAGATGATCAAGGCCGAGCCGAAGAAGAGCTTCGAAATCATGGGCGCCGACGTCAAGCAGTCGGCCGAGGCGTTCGAGGGAAGCCAGAAGTACCTGCGCTGGCAGGATCGCGCCGCGAACCAGAAATTCTTCTCCGGCGAGCACGCCGCCTTCAGCAAGGAAGCCGCCGACCTGCTTCTCGAAGCCGGGATCATCAAGACGATCCCCGACCTGAGCAAGCTGGCCGACACGCAGTTCATCAAGTGAAGTTCTCCTCCCTCTCCCGCTCGCGGGAGAGGGCCGGGGGCGAGGCGGGTCTTTCGAGCCGCCTGCGGCGAGCCCGCCGAGCGGGCCTGGCATGCTTGCCGGGCCGCGCACCGCAGGTGAGGGCCGACGCATGAAGCCGCTCACGCCGGTCGCTCCGGCGACGCGCATCGCCCTCGGCGTCGCCTTCTTCATCGTCTTCGTCGCCGCGTGGGCGGCGGCGACGTTCGGCGGCTTCGTCTCGAAGACCTTTCTGGCCGACCCGCTGACCATGCTCGCCTCGGGCTGGACGCTGCTCACGAAGCAGGGCTTCGGCTGGGACATCGGGATGACGGTCTGGCGCGTCTTCGGCGGCTTCGCCATCGCCGCCGTGCTGGCGCTGCCGCTCGGCGTGGCGATGGGAACCTACAAGCCGGTCGAGGCCTTCTTCGAGCCGTTCGTCAGCTTCGCGCGCTACCTGCCGGCCTCGGCGTTCATCCCGCTGCTCATCCTGTGGGCCGGAATCGGCGAGGCGCAAAAGCTCGCCCTGATCTTCATCGGCAGCTTCTTCCAGCTCGTGCTGATGATCGCGGTGACGGTCGGAAGCACGCGGCGCGACCTGGTCGAAGCAGCCTACACCCTCGGCTCGTCGAACGCGAGCCTGGTGCGCCGCGTGCTCATTCCCGGCGCGGCGCCCGAGATCGCCGAGACCTTGCGCATGGTGCTCGGCTGGGCCTGGACCTATGTGATCGTCGCCGAGCTGATCGGCGCGTCGAGCGGGATCGGCCACATGATCACCGACAGCCAGGCGCTGCTCGCCACCGACCAGATCGTCTTCGGCATCATCGTCATCGGCGTCATCGGGCTGATCAGCGACGTGGCCTTCAAGGCGCTCAACCGGGCGCTCTTCCCCTGGGCACTGCGCGGACGATGAGCCGACCGTTCCTCTCGGTGCGCGGCGTCTCGCGCAGCTTCGCCCCGGCACGCGGCGCCGCGCCGACGCTCGCCCTGCAGGCGATCGACCTCGACGTTGCCGAGAACGACTTCGTCACGATCCTGGGGCCGTCGGGCTGCGGCAAGAGCACCTTGCTGCGGATCGTCGCCGGCCTCGACCGACAGACGGCGGGCGCCATCGAGCTCGAGGGGCGCGCCATCGCCGGGCCGGGCGCCGATCGCGGCATGGTCTTCCAGAGCTACACGCTGTTCCCGTGGCTGACCGTACGCGACAACGTCTGCTTCGGCCTGCGCGAGCGCGGCCTGCCGCGGGCGCGCCAGCTCGAAGCCGCCGACGCCTTTCTCGACAAGGTCGGCCTGCGCGGCTTCGAGCAGCACTTTCCGAACGAGCTGTCGGGCGGGATGCAGCAGCGCACGGCGATCGCCCGCGCCCTCGCCAACGGCCCGCGCATGTTGCTGATGGACGAGCCGTTCGGCGCGCTCGACCATCAGACCCGCGAGCTGATGCAGGAGCTGCTGCTCGGCATCTGGGAAGGCGAAAAGAAGACCGTCCTTTTCGTCACCCACGACATCGACGAAGCCGTCTTCATGGGCAGCCGCGTCGTTGTCATGAGCGCGAGGCCGGGCCGGATCAAGCTCGACCGGCCGGTGCCGTTCGCGCATCCGCGCCACTACTCGATCAAGACCGCCGCGCCGTTCACGGCGCTCAAGGCCGAGCTGATGGAGCAGGTGCGGGCGGAGGTGCGTGCAGCACAGGCGGCAGCGGCCGGGCTGGTGCGCTGACGGCCACCGCCTATCTCCCGAGCACACTCTCTCCTATGACCGAGTCGGTGCTCCCCGAGGGGCCTCAAATCGACATGCACTCGGCCATGGCCTGATCCCAGAAGTCCTGGCCAGGGCCAGCTGCTTCGCGGCAACGAGTTGGCACAAGCGGGCGTCAACTTGGACAGACCCAATTTCCCTCGCACTTGTCAGGAAGGCGCTTTTGTTTCGCAGGCTCGTTCGACTTCAACTTGATCCTCGTCAACGTGCAGTGCGCGAACCGCAGCCACTCTTCAATAATGAACATTTGCGCCGCCCGGTTCGCATCCGGCCGGCGCGTCGCCTTTGCGCGAAACGTGGGCGGAAACTTCGAGATCTTCGTCATGAATGCCGACGGGACACAGGTGACCAACCTGACCAACGATCCCGCGCAGGACCGCAATCCGGCCTGGTCTCCGGACGGAACGCGCATCGCCTTCGACACCGACCGCGACGGAAACCGCGAGATCTACCTGATGGATCCGGACGGCGGCAACCTGGTGAACCTGACGCGCAATCCCGCACCCGACTACAGCCCGAGCTGGAGCCCCTGATCGACGTTGCCTGCGCTTCGGCTCGATTCGTCGCACGGCCTCGATTCATCGGCAGCGCACATCGTCGAAAGGCCGAAAGCGGCTGTTCGGGGAGAGCCGCACAAAGCGATCACGCGACCGCGCCTTTCAACACGAACACCCGCTGCGCATTGCGCCCCAGAAAAAGATCCTTGGCCTCGGCATCGAGCCCGAGTTTGTCCAGGCTCTCGAGGGCCTTGGCCGGTGTGATCTTCGGATAGTTGGTTCCGAAGAGAACCTTCGTGCGCCCGTGGCCGCGCATGAAGTCTGCCAGTGCGGCCGGGTAGCGCCTGACGGTATAGGCCGAGGTGTCGATGTGCACCTGCTCGTGCTTCGTCGCGACCGCGATCGCTCCATCCACGGGTAGCCGATCTGCCCTGCGACGATCACCAGTTCCGGAAAATCGATCGCGACCTGGTCGAGGTAGGGGCGTCCCACCTCGGACGGCATCAGCGGACCCGTATGTCCGATCTGCGTGCAGAACGGAACGCCCCGTTCGCAGCAGGCGGTGTAGACCGGATAGAAGCGCCGATCCGTCGGCGACACCTCCACAACCAGGGAAGCACGCGGATCGCCTTGAAGCCGAGTTCGCGCACGCAACGACGGATCTCGCGCAGCGCCGCCATGGGCTTCGAAATGTCGACTGAGCCGACGCCGAGAAGGCGATCGGGTGCCTGCGCGACGAAGGAGGCGACCTCGTCGTTCGAGATCATCACGCTTCGCGGCCCCACCCAGGCGCTGATCAGACTCTTGTCCACGCCTGCCTGGTCCATCACCGCGAGGGTCGATGCGACCGGCAACTCCGTGCTCGGAATCGTGCCCTTGGTCCAGCGGCGCAGCGAGTCGAACATCGGGTCATGGATGTGGCGCAATGTCGGGTGCTGGGCCCAGACGTCGACGATCATCGCGTCCTCTTCGGTCGTGGGATCGGTGACGGTCTCGATCGTCGCATCGCGAAATGATTCTGCAGGGTTTGCCGTCAGCGCGGCGCAGGTGCCGCGATGCGCCGCAACCGGACCGCCTCCTCACGTTCGCGTTCATCCAGCGTCCTGCACACATGGACGCCTGCCGTTCATCGTGACCGGCAGTCGGCCAGGACCGGGAGCGACGCTGTCCTCCTCAGCGAGGAATTCGGCGTGCCCGGCCTCTCTTCGCCTGCGTGGCAGCACGCGGTCGCGTCGCGCCGTGGTCATCAGGCGCTTTCGTGAAATCGACAGCCAATTGGAAGGCGCTCCTCGTGAACTTGAGCACCTGAGCGAAACGTTCATCGTCCAGGGTGCGGGCGAAATCGTTGGCGCGATAGATGTTCGCCAATTCCCGCTCGCGCGTGCCCTGCACAGCCAGCCGCCCCACACCGACGGCCTCGAGGGCTCGCCAGAGGTCAGGGTTGTATTGGCGCGTCAGGGCCATGGCCACGGGAATGGGATCATGCCGACCGAGGATGCCGGCCAGGCGCAGGACGACGTCGAAGGGCAGCGTGGCCATCCCGCCCTCGGCCTCCTCGATCAGCTTCGCGTCGCCGAGTCCGACGGCGTCGCCCAATTCGCGAGCCGTCAGGCCCGCGGCCTCGCGCCACTCGCGCAGCAGCGACCCGGCCTTGGCGATGGCGGCCTTCCTTGCCGGCCCCTTGACGCGCGACTGGGCCATCGTCAGTCCGATATCGGTGGCATGGCCCGCCACCGTGAGCAGCGTGTCCGCCCACGATCGCACCTGACGGGCGAGCGACAGCAACGGAGTGTCGGAGGAGGCCGCGTGGGCCGCCGCCGTTGGGCGGGGGCCCGTCGTGACGGAGCGCTTGGCTTGGTTCATTCTTCTATCCCTCGAAGTCGTCCCGCGGCTGCGGCGCGTCGAGCCCAGGGCCTCGACGATGATCCCGCTGCCGCGCGAGTAAACGCAACCACCTGCCCGGCCATTTGGCCATAGCTGCGCCGCAGTTGCACGTGGGTCAGGAAAGAGGACCACGAACCGCCGGCGGCGCGCGGCCGCTGAGCTTCAACCCGGACCGCGGATCGATTCGTGCAGACCGCGCGATACATTGCGGGCTTCCGCATCACCGACAGGAGGCAACCATGGCCACTCACCGGCCGAAGAATCCCGAACTGGCCGCGGCGGTCAGAAACCTTGCCGATGCCGTCCACCACATCGGCAAGGCCTTCGTCCAGAAGGTCGATGAGATCGGAGCTTCTGCCTCGGCCGAACTCGACAAGGCCAAGCAGGCAGCGCTGACGAGACGCGGGCAGGCGACCCGCCAGCTCGATGCATTGTTGCGGAGGGCCGAGGGGAAGTTGAAGCGGGCGATCAACGATGCGACGAAGTCCCTGCACAAGACGGTGCGCGAAGGAGAGAAGATGCTGCAGCCGGCAAAGAAGGCACCGGCGAAGAAGGCGGCGGTGAAGAAGGCCCGGACGAAGAAAGCGTCAGCCCGCCGGTCCACCGCCTGAGGACCCCGGCCGCGCGAGGGGCCGGTCGCTTGCTTGTCTGCTACCCGGCGGAGCGTTTCGAGCGAGAAGCTGAAGACGGAAAAGCCGGAGGATCGGCTGGTGCGAATGCGAAGGGATGGAAAGCCACTGGCCCGGCCATCCGTGCGCTATCGTCGCGGCGAAACTGCCGAGCCGATCCATGCCGATCAAACGCCCCAAAGGTCCGCCCGGTCGTCTGGCGGTCCTCCAGCATGCATCGAAGGTCCTCGAGCGGAACGCCTTGGGCGATCCCTCGGTGCGACCTCTGCATGTCTGGTTGCCGCCGCAGTACGACGCTGAAGAGTTCGCGGATCGACGCTTCCCGGTCCTCTTCGACCTGGTGGGTTTCATGGGCAGCGGGCCCAGCCACACGAACTGGAAGAACTTCGGCGAAAACGTTCCCGAGCGGGCTGCGCGGCTCATCCATCAGAAGAAGATGGAGCCGGTGATCATCGTCTTCCCGGACTGCTTCACGGCCCTGGGCGGCAACCAGTACATCAACAGCTCTGCCATCGGCAACTACGCCGACTACCTCACGCAGGAGCTCATTCCCTGCGTCGACGCCAACTTCCGCACCCTGGCCTCGCGCGAGCACCGGGGCTGCTTCGGCAAGAGCTCGGGCGGCTACGGAGCGATCGTGCATGGGATGAAGTATGCCGAGTACTGGGGAGGGATTGCCGATCATTCGGGCGACGCCTACTTCGACTTCGTCTATGGCAGCGACTGGCCGAACACGCTGAACGCTCTGGCGAAGTTCGCAAAGCCGAAACGGAAGGAAGGCCCGTTCGACGTGCAAGCCCTCGAGAAGGGCGCCGCCGAAGGCAACGACGATGGCCGCGTCGCTGCCTTCCTGCAGGCCCTGCGGAGGAAGAAGAAGCTCGCTCCCACCGACGGCCACGCCGTGATGATGCTGTGCATGGCGGCGAGCTACGACCCCGACCCGGCGGCACCGAACGGATTTCGTCTGCCCTTCAACTTGGAAACCGGAGAGCGCATCGAGGCGCGCTGGAAGGAGTGGCTCACCCACGACCCGATCCACATGGTCAAGCGCCACGCGAAGGCACTGCGCTCCTTGCGCGGCATCTACATCGACTGCGGCTGGGCCGACCAGTATCACATCCACTACGGAGCGCGCATCCTGTCCAAGCGCCTCGCCGAGCTCGGCATCGAGCATGCGTACGAGGAGTTCGACGACAACCACTCCGACATCGACTACCGCATGGACGTCAGCCTGCCCTTCCTGGCACGAGCGCTCGGCGCCACCGCGAACGCACGCCGCGCGCCGGGGCAACGTCCGTAGACGTTCTGACGACGAATCGGCCGGGCGCACGACGATGCGATTCGTAGGCGCCGACGAGATCCGCGGCCTGCTGACCTTCCCGCTGCTCGTTACCGCGCTGGAGGCCGCCCATCGCCGGCCGAAGATGGAAGTCCAGGACGCCATGCTCGGCAGCGAGAAGGCGCTGTATTTCGTGCGCCACGCCGTCGATAGCGGCAGGTACATGGCGAGCAAGCTGATCACGAGCTTTCCCGGCAATCTCGACGGCGCCAGCTTGCCTGCGGTGCAAGCCGTCTGCGTCCTGTTCGACGGGACGAACGGGCGGCCGCTCGCCGTCATCGACGGCACCGAGCTCACCTACTGGCGAACCGCCGCGGATTCCGCGCTCGGTGCGAAGATCCTTGCGCCGCCCGAGCCCGCGACGCTCCTGGTCGTCGGTGCCGGAGAGATGTCGGCCCGGCTGGTCCACGCGCACCGCGCGGTCAGGCCCACGCTTGGCCGCGTGCTCGTCTGGAACCGCACCCCCGAGCGCGCCGCGCAGGTGGCGGCTCGATTGAGCGCAGAAGGAATCGAGTCCCGAGCGGTCGACGATCTCGCCGCGGCGACCCGCACGGCCGACATCGTCAGCACCTGCACGCGGTCGCACGATCCTCTGGTGCGCGGCGCCGACCTGAAGCCGGGAGCGCACCTCGACCTCGTCGGCGGGTACACGCCCGGCCACCGTGAAGCCGACGACGAGGCGGCGCGCCGATCGCTGGTCTACGTCGATCGGCGCGAGTCCGCCTTCGACGGCGTGGGCGACATCCTGCAGCCGATCGCCAGTGGCGCGATCCGGGAGGCAGACGTGCTCGGCGACCTGTACGACCTCGTCGGCGGCGCCGTCGCCGGACGCAGCAGGGCTTCGGACATTACCTTCTTCAAGAACGCAGGCGGCGGACACCTGGACCTGATGACCGCCGAGCTGATCTTCCAGCGACTCGTCTGACGCGCGGCATCGAGCGGATCGAGACCGGCGCGGCGCTATGCGCTTCGAGCTCCCGTCGCTGCCGGGCCTATGGCCGGGCCCACGCCGCCACCGGGTTGCCAGCCCGGTTGCGCCGGATCGGCGGCTTCCGCTTCGTCGTCGCGCGCGAGGACCTGCTCCAGATGCGCGATGAGGGCGTCGACCTGATCGAGAAAATTGTCGCGTCCGGCGTACGGGAATCCCGTCACCAGTTCCGACGCGTGCTGGTCGAGTTCGTGCTCGCCCGACAGGCGCGCCCAGCGTCGAACTTCGAAGCAAGAGAGCAAGGCCAAGCGCCCCAGGTCACCGGTCCTGCGCGCATGCCAAAGATCTCCCAGAAGATCCTCGAGACCGAGTCGCCAAGGGCGGAAAAGTGGTTTCATGGTGCAGTGCAGCATAACGCTCGGAATGGGTCGCGGGTTGACGCCGGTCAAGAAATTCGCGGACCGGGGGGTGGGTCTTCCCCGGATGGCGCTGCGAGCCCTAGCCGCGCAGCGAGCCTCGAAGAAGCGCAGCGGCGAGCGGCTGGAATCGGCCCGCAGCGCGGCCGCCGGTGCGGCCCGGTCGTCAGGCGCCGCGCCCGCGAGCCCGCTGCAGCAACGCAGCATCGAGCCTCGGGTGAGCGAGGTAGCGAGCGACGTAGCCGCGTTCGCTGCGCCCGCCCTTGGCGCGGATCAGGTCGACCAGGGCACGGCGTTCGTCGCTCCGCCACGCGCCGAGGTCGAGCAGCGTCAGGATCGGTGCGAGCCGCCGCCAGGCCTCGCGCTGCTCCGCCGAGAAGCCACGCAGCGACGAGAGCCCGCACTGGCGGAGCAACTCGGCGCTGGCTTCGTCGACGGCACGCTCCCGGTTCGATCCGGCCCGCGCCGACAAGGCGGCGCCGGCCTGCAAGCCGAGCTCCGCCAGCGGCATCAGCGGGTGCGGCTGCGTCGGGTCGAGATCGAAGAACATAGGCCGTTCGGCCAGCCGGCGCAGCATGGCCGGGCTCAGGCGATGACCGGGGCGACGCTGCGCGCGCTCGCGCGCGTCGCGCGCGAGCCGGCGCGTCGCCACGTCGCGCGGTGCAAAGCCGAGCCTGGCGTAGAACCACCAGGCGCCGGATTCGAGCGCTTCGACGTTGTCCATGCCGAGCTGGTACGGCTCGAAGCTGAACGACGTCGTTCCGAACAGGTGGCGCAGCGCGGCCAGCCAGCGCACGAAGGTGAACGCCGCTTCGCCGCCGCGAAAGGTGTCGAAGGTATTGAACGACAGCGCGGCGCTGCAGCCCACGAGGTCGGCTTGCCCGTAGCCGATCGGCACCCCGTTGCGCAGCGTCAGGCCGCCGTAGTACGAGGCGACGGCGTGACGCCGCTCCGGGACCACGCCGATCAACGCGTAGGCCAGACCGTCGCCGTCGTCGACGAGCCAGGCATCGCGCACGTCGGCGAACGAGAAAGCCTCGAGCGAGCGCGCGTGCGTGACCATCGCGCCGCGGGCCAGGTCGGCGATGGCCTCGCCGTCGCGTAGCGACATCCGGCGCAGCGACCGGGGCGCTCGTGCCAGCTCGGCGCGCACGTCGGGGCGCAAGCGCGAGGGTGGCTCGCTCCGGAACACGACGGGCGCCCCGGCGAAACGGGCTGCGGTCTGCGACGGCGTGTCGGGCCCGGACTCGAGGACAAAGCTCGCGTCCACCGCGTCCGAGTACGCCTCGCGGGTGAAGCCGTTGCCCGGCATCGCGGCGATTCGCCGCAGCAGGAACACAGCGTCGCTTTCGTCGCCGCCGCGCAGCCGGTCGAGCGCGGCATAGCCCGACAACTTCAGCTCGAGCAATGCCGAGGCTTCGGCCGGCGTCAGCAGCGGCGGCAGGGCGCGCGCGATGCGCGTCGCGGCGGCGCCGTCGTCGCGATCGAGGCGCAGCCGGTCCGGCCACCGTTGCGCCAGCCATTGCGCCTGCCCGGCGAAGAAGCGGTAGTAGATCGGCGTGCCTGCGATGCCGCTGTCGGCCAGCGCTGCGCGATGGGCGCGCAGATCGGCGCGACGGGCGAAGGCTTCGAGCATCGCTTGCACCTGCGCCAGCACCGCGGCGTTATCCGGATAGGCGCGGATGAAGCACAGCGCTTCGTGCAGGCGCTTCACGGCGCGCGCACTGCCCAGTCGCGCGCGTGCGAGCTGCTTCAGCAGGTCGAGCTTCGAGTCTGCGGCCCCGCCGTCGAACGCGAGGCGAAGGCGTTCCAGTGCGGCCAGCGGGCTCAAGGCGCCGGCAGGTAGCGCACGGCGAGCACGCCGTCGATCGCAACGAGGCCGGTCTGCACCTCGGCAAGCACGGGACTGTCGACGTCGACCAGGGTGTAGGCCATGTCGCCGCGCGACTTGTTGACCATGTTGTGGATGTTCAGTCCGGCCTGCGCCATCGCCGTGGAGATCTGACCCAGCATGTTGGGAACATTGGCGTTGGCGATCGCCACGCGGTAGGCCGATTCGCGCGCCATGCCGACGCTCGGAAAGTTCACGGCGTTGGTCAGGTTGCCGTGCTCGAGGTAGTCGCGCAGCTGGTCGACGACCATCACCGCGCAGTTCTCTTCGGCCTCGCGCGTCGAGGCGCCCAGGTGCGGCAAGGCGATCACTTTCGCGTGGCCATGGATTGCCGCGCCGGGGAAGTCGCAGACGTACTGGCCGAGGCGGTTCGCGGCGAGCGCATCGAGCACCGCGCTGTCGGCGACCACGCCCTCGCGGCTGAAGTTCAGCAGCACCGCGCCGGGCCGCATCAGGCCGATGTTGGCGTCGTTGACGAGGTGGTGCGTCGCCTCGACCAGCGGCACGTGCAGCGTGACGAACTGCGCCTGCTTGAGCACGTCGTTGACACTGGCAGCGCGCCGCACCTGCGAGGGCAGGCTCCAGGCGGCGTCGACGGTGATCTCGGGGTCGAAGCCGAGCACGTTCATTCCCAGCTTGATGGCGGCGTCGGCGACCAGGCAGCCGATCTTGCCCAGGCCGATGATTCCCAGCGTCTGGCCGTCGAGCTCGTAGCCGGCGAAGGCCTTCTTGCCCTCCTCCACCGTCTTGTCGAGGTCAGGGACCGCCGGATCGAGCGCGGCGACGAAGCGCAGCGCCGGCGCGATCTGGCGCGCCGCCATCAGCATGCCGGCGAGGACGAGCTCCTTCACCGCGTTGGCGTTGGCTCCCGGAGCGTTGAACACCGGGACGCCGCGCCGGCTCATCGCCTCGACCGGGATGTTGTTCGTGCCGGCGCCGGCGCGACCGATCGCGCGCACGCTCGCGGGGATGGTCATGGCGTGCAGGTCGGCCGAGCGGACCAGGATTGCGGCCGGGTCGTGCACGTCCTTGCCGACGCGATAGGTCTCGGCAGGCAGGCGCGACAGGCCCGACGTCGAGATCTGGTTGATCACCAGCACGCCGAGCCGCTCAGACATGCTGCGCCTCGAATTCCTTCATGTACGCGACCAGCGCCTGCACGCCCTCGATCGGCATCGCGTTGTAGATCGAGGCGCGCATCCCGCCGACCGAGCGATGCCCCTTCAGCTGCGCCATTCCGCGCGCCTGCGCACCCTTCAGGAAGGCGTCGTCGAGCGCCTCGTCCTTCAGCCTGAAGGGCACGTTCATCAGCGAGCGGTCGGCGCGTGCCACCGGGTTGCTGTACAGCGTGCTCTGTTCGAGGTAGTCGTACAGGATCGCCGCCTTGGCGCGGTTGTGCTCGGCCATCGCGTCCAGCCCGCCGCGCGCCTTGATCCAGCGGAACACCAGCCCCGCGATGTAGATCGCGTAGGTCGGCGGCGTGTTGAGCATCGAGTCGTTGTCGGCCTGCTGCTTGTAGTCGAAGGCCGACGGCGTGAACGAGTGCGCCTGGCCGATCAGGTCGTCGCGAACGATCACGATCGTCAGACCNGCCGGGCCGATGTTCTTCTGGGCGCCGGCGTAGATGAGGCCGTAGCGGGCCACGTCGACCGGGCGCGACAGGATGTTGCTCGACATGTCGGCAACGAGCGGCACCTCGCCGGTGTCGGGAGTAAAGTGATACTCGACGCCGCCGATCGTCTCGTTCGCGCAGATGTGCACGTAGGCGGCGCCCGGGTCGAGCTGCCAGCTCGCGCGCGGCGGCACGCACGTGAAGCGGCTGGCCTCGGCGCTGGCGGCGATGTTCACCTTGGCGTAGCGCTTCGCCTCGGCGATCGACTTCTTCGACCACTCGCCCGTGTGGATGTAGTCGGCGCTGGCCTTGCCGCGCAGCAGGTTCATCGGAACGATGGCGTTTTCGCCGATCGCGCCGCCCTGCATGAAGAGCACCTTGTAGTTCTTCGGGACCGCCAGCAGCTCGCGCAGCAGCGACTCGGCCTCGGCGTGGATGGCGATGAATTCCTTGCCGCGATGGCTCATCTCCATCACGGACATGCCGCTGCCGTGCCAGTCGAGCATTTCGTCTGCGGCCTGGCGCAGCACGGATTCGGGCAGGACGGCCGGACCGGCGCTGAAGTTGATGACGCGAGACATGGCAATGAGCTCCGGGATTCAAGAGAGGACAAGAGATTCTGACCCTACACGCCGCGCTCGCGGTCCTCGGCGAGATGCTTTCACCATGGTTGCTGTCGCCGGAAGCGGGCGTCGTGGCCGTCCGGTTCACGCTCTTCGCCTTCGCGGTACCGGTCAAAGTCATCCGCGACCGTCGCGCCGGACGGCAGCGGCGCGGGCGGTCGACTCATGCGGTCCGAAACTCCAGGCCATCGAAGGTGCCCGAACGCCGCCATTCGTCGAGGTAGCGGAAGTACGCGTTGGCACCCGCCGGATAGCCGACATTGAGCTTTGCGTGGGGTCCGGGATCCTGCCCTTCGTTGTTGTAGTAGCCCGGGGTGCAGTCCGGGGAGCCGATCATCATTCCCGCGCCGGTGAGCAGCAGCGCGACCCAGGCGTCCTCCGCTTCCTTCGTGACTTCCACCTCTCGCGCGTGCGCATCGAGCGCGCGGCGCACGGTCGCCGCGATGGTCTTGCCGGCTTCGGTGAGGTTGTGCGGCACGTTGGAGATGAGGTTGGCGCCTTGCGCGGGTTGCACGAGAAACGCGTTCGGGAAGCCGTGCACGTGGATACCGTGTTTCGTGCGCATGCCCTGCGCCCAATGCTCCGACAGCTTCAGTCCTCCGCGTCCGGTGAGGTCGAAGCCGGCGCGGCGCTCGTACTGCGTACCCACCTCGAACCCCGAGGCATAGATGATGCAATCGACGGGAAACTCCACGCCTGCCACCACGACACCCCGCTCGGTGATGCGCTCGACACCCTTGCCATCAGTGTCGACGAGCGTCGTGTTCGGCCTGTTGAAGGCCTGCAGGTACTCGTCGTGGAAGCACGGGCGCTTGCACAGTTGGCGATACCAGGCCTTCAGCTTGCGGGCGGCTTCGCGGTCTTTGACGATGGCGTCGACGCGGGCGCGGATCTCCCCCATCTTCTCGTAGTCCGAGTCTTCGAACGCCGCCAGCATGTTCTGCGGCGTCCTCTGCTCACGCGGCAGGTCCATGACCTTCGCGCGGATGCGACGCGACAGGTCGGTCCAGCCGTCTTGCACCAGATCTTCTTCTGCCGTTCCGCCCGCCTGGTTGGCGGTGAAGTTCTCGAGCCAGCGCTGCTGCCACCCTGGTGTCGCGATGCTCGCAAACCACTCGGGATCGATCGGTGCGTTGGCACGCACGTCAACCGAGGATGGCGTGCGTTGAAACACCCACAGCGCACCACAGTCGCGGGCCAGGTGCGGCACGCATTGCACCGCAGTGGCACCGGTACCGACGATGGCCACGCGCTTGTCTGCCAGTTTGGCCATCGGCGCGCCGGACGGATCTCCGCCCGTATAGCCATAGTCCCAGCGACTCGTGTGGAAGGAATGACCCTTGAACGACTCGATGCCGGGAATGCCGGGCAGCTTTGGAACGTGCAGCGGGCCTGTGCCCATGCCAACGAACTGCGCGGTGAACGCGTCGCCGCGCTGCGTCCGGATCAGCCACACCGAGCGCGCGGCATCCCAGGAGATCCCCTTCACTTCCGTATGGAAGAGCGCCTGGTCGTACAGCGCGTACTGGCGGCCGATGCGCTGGCAGTGCGCGAGGATTTCCGGCCCACGGGCGTACTTCTCCGAAGGCATGTTCCCCGCCTCTTCGAGCAGCGGCATGTACACCATCGATGCGGTGTCGCACTGCGCGCCGGGATAGCGGTTCCAATACCAGGTGCCGCCGAAATCGCCGCCCTTCTCGATGATGCGGACATCGCGGATACCGGCCTCGACCAGACGCGCACCGGTCACGAGCCCGGCGAAGCCGCCGCCGATGAACGCGAAGGTCACGTGATCGGTGCGCGGCGGGCGCGGACTGAACGGCGTGTAGGGGTCTTCGAGGTAGTGCGCCAACCGGCCCTCGAGCCGCAGGTACTGCTCGTTGCCGTCGGCACGCAAGCGCTTTTCGCGCTCCTCGCGATATTTGCGACGAAGTGCGGCCCTGTCGAGCGCGCCGCCGACCGTGGCTCCTGAGTTGTCGGGCAGCGTCATGCCAATCCCCGGAAATTTCGAGCAGAGGCCGCCGACATGGGCGTGCCCCCGAGGCCGCGAAGGATAGCGCGACCCCTTGCACTGCCGCGCTGCCGCCGGGCGAGATCCGCCACCCGCCGTGGCGCGAGGCGGTGCCGCAGCGGGGCCCGATCCAGCCGTCGGCGTAGCATCCGCCCGTCGCTCGGTCAACGAATCACGGAATACGCCCGATGAGATTCGATGGAAGAACTGCAGTCGTCACGGGCGCGGCCTCNGGCATCGGCAAGGCGACCGCGCTGCGCCTGGCCTCCGAGGGGGCATGGGTGGTCGCAGCGGACATCGACGCTGTGGGCGGTGAGGCCTTGGCGCGACGGCCGGAAGGCCGCATCGCTTTCAAGCAGACCGATGTCTGCATGGACGACGAGATCCGGGCGCTGATGGACTTTGCGGCGCAGCGCACCGGCGGCATCGACATCCTCTTCAACAACGCAGGCGCAGGCGGCGCCCGGGAAAGAATCGACGAGATCGACGCCGCCGGCTGGGACCGCACGATGAACCTCCTGCTGCGCTCCGTGGCCATGGGGATCCGCCATGCGGTGCCGCACATGATCGCCCGCGGCGGCGGATCAATCGTCAACACGGCCAGCGTCGCTGCGCTGTCGGCGGGCATGGCGCCGACGGCCTATTCGGTGGCAAAAGCAGGTGTGCTGCACTTGTCAAAGCTGGCGGCTGCCGACCTCGCCAGACACCGCATCCGCGTGAATGCAATTTGTCCTGGATTCATCAAGACCAACATATTCACCACGTCGATGGAAGTTCCCGGCGCGCTGAAAGACCGCGCCAACGACATGATTGCCGGATTCGCCGAACAGGCCCAGCCGGTCGCCCGGGGCGGCAGGCCGGAAGACATCGCGGGCGCCGTGGCGTTCCTGGCCAGCGACGACGCCGGGTTCGTCACTGGCACCCATCTCCTGGTCGACGGCGGCATCCTGATCGGTCCACGTCAGAGCTGGGATCCTGCGGCCCCGCGGATGTCGGACGCGATCCGCAAGCTCGTCGATACTCCTGAGGTCTGAGGCCACTTCAGCCCGGTCATCGCGCGTTCGGGTCGGGAACGCCCCGGGNCGCCGACGAGCGGACAGTTTTGCGACACGTCGGAGGGATTCATCATGCACATGCGAAACAGCCACGAATTGCCGACGCATGCGGGTCGCTGGCTCGTCGCGCTGCTGGCTACGCTCTGCCTCTGCGGTGCGGCTGCCGCGCAAAAGCAGGGCGGCAGCATCACGGTCGGGCTCGAGCTGGACGTGGCGGGGTTCGATCCCTTGAAAGTGGGGGTCTACGACACGTCGGGCTTCATGGTTGCTGCGGCGTTGTTCGACACCCTGACGGGGCGCGACGCCGAGGGCAAGGCCACGCCGCGNCTGGCGCTGTCGTGGACCCACGCCGACGACTACAAGACCTGGACGTTCAAGCTGCGGCCGGGCGTGAAGTTCCACGACGGGACGCCATTCAACGCGCAGGCGGTGAAGTGGAACTTCGACCGCCAGAAGGATCCCGCCAACAAGTGCCGCTGTGCGTTCTACATCGCGTTCATCAACAGCGTCGAAGTCAGCGACGACCTGACCGTCGTCTACCACCTGAAGGACCCGGCGATGATGCTGCCCGAGCTGATGGCGCCGCCGAGCTCGAACAACGTGATGCAGTCGCCGGCGGCGGTCGCCGCCAAGGGCGACGACTACAACCGCAACCCGGTCGGCACCGGCCCCTTCGTGCTGAAGTCATGGAACGCCGGCGACCGCATCGTCGTCGAGCGCAACCCGAACTACTGGAACGCCGGTCACCCGCATCTCGACCGCATCGTGTTCAAGCCGCTGCCGGACAGCCAGTCTCGCTTTGCGAGCCTGCAGTCGGGCGAGGCCGACATCGTCTGGGACGACGAATTCGACTACGACAACATCCTCAAGGCCAAGGCCGACAAGCGCCTCGCCGTGCACATGCACGTCGGCTCGGGCGCGCAGGTCTATGCCTTCAACACCAAGGTCGCGCCCTTCGACGACCTGCGGGTGCGCCAGGCCCTGGTGATGGCGTTGGATCGNAAGAAGATGTCGCAGGCGATCACCGGCGGGCTGGCCAGGCCGGCGGTCAANCCCTACGGCGACGGCTCGTGGGTGAAATGCAGCGACGACGGCGCGCTGCACTATGACCCGGCCAAGGCGCGTGAGCTGCTCAAGGCCTACGGCAAGCCGGTGGCGTTCAAGGCCATCTTCACGGCGACTCCGCGCGGCCGCGCGATCGGCCAGGTGCTGCAGCAGTTCTGGAAGCAGGTCGGCGCGACGATGGAGATCGACCAGGTCGACCAGGCGTCGATCGTTCCGCGCGCATTCCAGCGCCAGTTCCAGCTCATCCCGTGGCGCATCATCGACCTCGCCGACCCGGACCCGCAGATGTTCGCCAACTTCCATACCGGCAGCCCGGTGGCACTGGCCGGCTACTCGAACCCCGAACTCGACCGGATGCTCGAGCGGGCACGCGTGACCGCCGACACGCGCAGCCGCACCGCCGACTACTGCGAGATCGGCCGCCTGATCAATCAGCAGGCGATCTGGTTCTGGACCTTCCAGAACACTTACTACGCGATCGCGAAGACAAGGGTCAAGGGCCTGCCGCCGATGTTCAGCGGCGTGATCGACGTCTCGGACACCTGGCTCGAGTAGGCGTCGGGCGGACGCGCCTCCCGGCCCGAGCGCCTGCCCTCCCGATGATCAAGCTCGTCGGTCATCGGCTGCTCTACCTGCTGCCGGTGCTCTTCGGGGTTGCGCTGCTGACGTTCCTGATCGCCTCGCTGCTGCCCGGCGACCTCGCCTATGTGCTGCTCGGCGACCAGGCCACGCCCGAGACGCTGGCCGCGCTGCAGCACGACCTGGGTCTGGACCGGCCGATCGTGCTGCGCTTCGCGCACTGGCTCGGGCATGTGCTCCAAGGCGACCTCGGCCGTTCGTTTCGCACCGGGCAGACGGTGGTTGCGGCCATCGCCGAGCGGCTTCCAGTGTCCATCGAGCTGATGCTGCTGGCGGAGGCAGGCGCGCTGGCGGTGGCGATCCCGCTGGCGATCGTGAGCGCGGTCAGGCAGGGCGGGCGCTTCGATCGCTTCATCACCGGTGCCGCGTTCGCCAGCCTGTCGGTGCCCGCCATCCTGTCGGCGATCGTCCTCATCTGGCTGGTGGCGGTGAAGCTCGAGTGGCTGCCCGCCACCGGCTACGTGCCGCTGGGTGAGGACGTGGGTGGCAACATCCGCAGCTTCATCCTGCCCGCGCTGACGCTAGCCTCGGGCGAGTGGCCGGTGCTGATGCGGGTGCTGCGCTCGGACATGATCTCGACGCTCAAGGAGGACTACATCACGATGGCGCGCGCCAAGGGCCTGAGGCCCTCGCGTATCCTGCTCGTGCACGCGCTCAAGCCCTCGTCGCTGACGCTCGTCACGGTCACCGGCATCAACATCGCGCGCCTGCTCGGCGGCGCTGTGATCGTCGAGTACATCTTTGCGCTACCCGGCATCGGGCGTCTGCTGATCGGCTCGATCTTCACGCGCGACCTGGTCCTGTTGCAGGGCGTCGTGCTGTTCGTCGGCACAGGATTCGTCCTCGTCAACCTCGCCGTGGACGTGCTGTACGCGGTGCTCGACCCGCGCATCCGCCATGGCCGCCGCTGAGCTGACGCCAGCGCTCGAGGCCGTGCCCGCCGTGCGCCGCGCTCGTCTCGGCATGGTCTTCTGGGGTGCCGTCATCTGGATCGCGATGCTCGTCGCCGCCGCCGCATTCGCGGACCTCCTGCCGCTGCCCAGCCCGACCGACATGGACATGCTCGAGCACCGCGCGGCCCCCACCATGGCGCACTGGCTGGGCACCGACAGCCTCGGCCGCGACGTCGCCGCGCGGCTGATATTCGGCGCTCGAACGTCGCTCACTGTGGGGCTGTGCGCACCGCTGATCGGCCTGGCCTTCGGCGGCGCCGCCGGCTTGCTGGCCGGCTACTTCCGCGGCCGCCTGGACACCTTCGTCAGCGGCGGCGTCGACGTGCTGCTCGCGTTTCCGCCCCTGGTGCTGGCGCTGGCGGTCACCGCCTTTCTTGGCCAATCGTTGCTGAACATGACGCTCATCCTGGGCTTCCTCGGCATTCCCGTGTTCACCCGCGTGGCTCGAAGCGCGACGCTCGCGCTGGCGCAGCGCGAGTTCGTCACCGCGGCGCGCGCGCTCGGCGCCACGCACACGCGGGTCCTGTTGCACGAGCTGCTGCCCAACGTCGCGCTGCCGCTCGCGGCCTTCCTGCTGGTCGCCGTGGCGGTCACGATCGTCGTCGAGAGCGCCTTGAGCTTTCTCGGCCTGGGCGTGCCCCCGCCGCAGCCGAGCTGGGGCAGCATGATCGGCGAGGGGCGCGAGAACCTGGACAGCGCGGCCTGGCTCGCCTTCACTCCCGCCGGGGTGATGTTTGTGACCGTGCTCGCCTTCAACCTGGTGGGCGACACCTTTCGCGCGGTCACCGACCCGCGCCGGAGCGCGTCCTGATGGGGCAGCCTCTCCTCTTGCTGGACGCGGTCGGCGTGCAGCTCGCCACGCCGCGCGGCCCGCTGCGCGCCGTCGACGAGGTCTCGCTGGCGCTGGAGCCAGGACGCACACTGGGAATCGTCGGCGAGTCAGGCAGCGGCAAGACGATGCTGTCGCGGGCGATCCTGCGTCTGCTGCCGCCCAACGCGACGCTCACGGGCAGTGTCCGCTTCGACGGTCGGGAGCTGACCGGCCTCGGACCCGAGCCGCTGCGCCGGCTCCGCGGTCGCTCGATCGCGGTCGTGTTCCAGGATCCGATGACCTCGCTCAACCCGGTGCTGACGATCGGCACCCAGATCGTCGAGACGCTGCAGGCGCATCTCGAGCTCGCATCGGCTGTGGCGCGGGCGCGCGCGGTCGAACTGCTCAGCGCCGTCGGCCTGCCGGCGCCCGAGCAGCGGCTGCGCCAGTATCCGCACCAGCTTTCCGGCGGCATGCGTCAGCGCGTGGCGATCGCGATCGCCCTGTCATGCGAGCCGCGACTGCTGATCGCCGACGAGCCGACCACCGCGCTCGACGTCACCGTGCAGGCGCAGATCCTGGACCTGCTCGCGCGCGAGCAGCAGCGGCGCCACATGGCGATGCTCCTGATCACCCATGANCTCGGCATCGTCGCCGGCCGCACCGACGAGGTGGCGGTGATGTACGCAGGAAAGGTGGTGGAGCGCGCGCCGACGCGCAGGCTGTTCAAGGCCATGCGCATGCCCTACACCGAGGCGCTGCTGGCAGCGATCCCGCGCGTCGATGCCGCGCCGCATACACCGCTGGCCGCGATCTCCGGGCGGCCACCCGACATGACCCGGCTGCCACCGGGATGCGCCTTCGCGCCGCGCTGCCGGTACGCCGGCGAACGCTGCACGCGGGAGCGACCGCCATTGCGCGATGCGTTCGACCACGCGTTCGCGTGCTGGAATCCGATCGACGCACCGTTGGCGGAGCCGGCATGACATCGGACTCGGCGGTGGGCGGCGACGCGCAGGCGCTGCTCGGCGTCGAGGACCTGGTGGTCGAGTACGCCATCGGTCGCCTGACCGTGCACGCGGTCTCGGGCGTGAGCTTCGAGATCGCGCAAGGCGAAACGCTGGGCCTGGTCGGCGAGAGCGGCTGCGGCAAGTCGTCACTGGCGCGCGCGGTGCTGCGGCTGACGGAGCCGCACTCGGGACGGGTGCGCTTCGACGGCCAGGATCTCACGGCCCTGCGCGGCGAGGACTTGCGCCGCATGCGCCGCCACATGCAGATGGTGTTCCAGGATCCGATCGCGTCGTTGAATCCGCGCCGGCGAATCGGGGACATCGTCGCCGAGCCGCTGGTGATCGCCGGCGTGACCGACCGCGCCGAGCGCGAGCGTCGGGTCGGCGAGGCGATGCACGCGGTGGGACTCGACCCCGATTCGGTCAGCGCGCGACGACCGCACGAGTTCTCCGGCGGCCAATGCCAGCGAGTCTGCATCGCCCGCGCGCTGGTTCTCGAGCCGAAACTGCTGGTCTGCGACGAACCGGTCTCGTCGCTCGACGTGTCGATCCGTGCCCAGATACTGAATCTGCTCGAGCAGATGAAGGCACGTTACGGCTTGACGATGCTGTTCGTCGCCCACGACCTCGCCGTGGTCAAGGCTGTCAGCGATCGCGTCGCGGTGATGTACCTCGGCAAGCTGTGCGAGATCGCTGGCGCGATGGAGCTGTTCCACGCGCCGATGCACCCGTACACGGCGACGCTGCTGGCGGCCATCCCGCTGCCCGATCCCGACGCTCCGCGGGCCCGCAGCCTGCCGATTGGCGAGCCGCCGTCTCCGGTTTCACCGCCATCCGGTTGCCGCTTCCGCACACGTTGCCCGCGCGCGGATTCGCGTTGCGAGCGCGAAGTGCCGGTCATGCGTGCCGCTCGCCCGGGCCACCAGGTCGCTTGCCACCACCCGCTGTAGGAACCGCGGGAAGCTCGGTCGTGAGGCGCGGCGCTCGCCACATCTTTCCGATGACCGCCACATGACGCGTCCGGTCACGCTGGCAAGCGCATCCGCCGGCCTTCGTCGGCGCTCGGTTCCGGCGAGGCGATGTGGGCTGCTTCCCGATCGCCACCTGATCGCCATGCACTACGATGACCGCCCGTCCGCAGGAGGGATCTGGCGATGACCATCACGTCTTCACCGTCGGCGACGCGAGCGCTGCGGACCTTCGAGGATCTGCCCGGACCGCGCGGGGTGCCCGTCTTCGGCAACCTGCTGCAGGTCGAGGCGAGCCGGGTCCATCTGCAGATGGAACGGTGGTGCGAGGCCTTCGGCCCGGTCTACAAGCTGCGCCTGGGCAAGCGCCGGGTGATCGTGGTCGGCGATCACGAGCTCGTCGCCACCGCGCTGCGCGATCGGCCCGACGGCTTTCGCCGCACGACCCGTCTCGAGGAAATCTGGACCGAGCTCGGCCTCGCGGGCGGCGTGTTCGGCGCCAGCGGCGAGCCCTGGAAGCGCCAACGCCGCATGGTGATGGCAGGCTTCGACCCGGCGCACATCCGGCGCTACTTCCCCTCGCTGCAGCGGGTGACGCAGCGGCTCGTATCGCGCTGGCAGGGCGCGGCGGCGCGCGGCGCGACGATCGACCTGCAGGCCGACCTCATGCGCTACACGGTCGACGCCATCGCCGGGCTCGCCTTCGGCTCCGAGGTGAACACGCTGCAGTCTGACGAAGACACGCTCCAGAAGCACCTGAACCGCATCTTCCCGGCCGTGTTCACGCGGATCTTCTCGCCGCTGCCGACGTGGCGCTGGTACACCACCGCCGAAGACCGCGCTCTCGCACGCAGCGTCGCCGAGGTCAAGGTCGAGATCGAGCGCTTCATCGCCGAGGCGCGTGCCCGCCTCGTGGCCGACCCGGCGCGCCGGCAGAACCCGCCCAACCTGCTCGAAGCGATGCTCGTGGCGGCCGAGGAGCCCGGCAGCGGCATCGACGACGAGCAAGTGGCCGGCAACGTGCTCGTCATGCTGCTGGCGGGGGAGGACACCACGGCCAACACGCTTGCCTGGATGATCTGGCTGCTGTGGCGCCATCCGGCCGCGTTGGCGAAGGCGCGCGACGAGGTCCGCCGCGTCTGCCCTGATCCCACAGCGGCGACCTTCGACGATATCGCCCGGCTCCAGTACATCGAGGCCTGCGCCCACGAGACCATGCGGCTGCGGCCGGTCGCGCCGCAGCAGGGACTCCAGGCCCTGCGCGACACCGTGCTCGGCGACGTGCAGGTCCGGCAAGGCATGGTCGTGTTCGTGATCATGCGGCGCGACAGCGTGAGCGAGCAGCACGTGCCGAACGCGGCCGCCTTCGATCCCGAACGGTGGCTGAACGGTGACGGTGCAGCGGCATCGGCCAACCCCGCGAAGCGCATCTCGATGCCGTTCGGCGCGGGCCCGCGCATCTGCCCGGGGCGATACCTCGCCCTGCTGGAGATCAAGATGGCGATGGCCGCGCTGCTCGGCCACTTCGACATCGACGCGGTCGAGACGCTGGACGGGCGCGAACCGAAAGAGGTTCTGCAGATTGCGATGGCGCCGGCGGGGTTGACGATGCGGCTGCGAGCGGAAGCCCCGTAGCGTGTGTGCGGCTGCAGCTCGCGTGATACCTGAGTGCCGGATCGTCGGCTTCGCCCGCGCGAGGCCACGGCCGCGGAGCCCGATAGATTGGGGCCAACAGAGATAGAGCGAAAGGACGGATGACCACGCGAGCGCTTCCTACGTCTTTCATTTCTCACGGCGGGGGTCCGTAGCCTTGGATGAGCGGGCCAATGCACGATGCGCACCATCAATTGGCAACGGCACTGCAGGAGATTCCGCAACTGGTCGGCACCCCGCCCGAGGCCATCCTTGTGATTTCGGCGCACTGGGAGGAGCCTGAATTCACGGCTATGGCTCATCCAAATCCGCCGATGATCTACGACTACGGCGGCTTTCCGGAGCACACCTACCGCGTCGAATACCCCAAACCCGGAGCGCCCGACTTGGCAGAACGCGCCCGACGCTTGCTTGAAGACGCAGGTCTCACGACAAGAATTGATTCCACGCGAGGTTTCGATCACGGCGTGTATGCGCCGTTGTCGGTGATGTACCCGCTGGCAAGCATTCCCGGCATACAGCTTTCGCTCAAGGCGGGGCTCGATGCAGGCGAGCACGTCGCCGCCGGGCGGTCGTTGGCCGCTCTTCGCGAAAGCGGAGTGCTGATCATTGGTAGTGGATCGAGTAGCCACAACTTGGGGCTCATGGGCCGGCCGGAGGCGCGGCAGTCATTAGCCGCGTTCGACGCCTGGCTGCAGCGCACGCTTGTTGGCGCGACTTCCGAGGATCGGGAAGCGGCGTTGTCCCTATGGGAAAGGGCACCTGGAGCGCGCCAGGCTCAACCCACGTGAAGAGCATCTTCTCCCACTCATGGTTGCCGCCGGTGCGGCAAGACACGAGCAAGTCGGCGACGCGTTCGAGATCGCTGAACAGACAGAGGTCTGATGATCCGGCCAGTCCGGCCGCCCAGTCAACGGGCGGTCGTCGGGCCATATTCGCTCCGTCACCACGGCCCGGTTCAGAGGCACCCGGCCTTGGGAGCCGGCGGCCCAGCGCGACGGCTATCTCCCGACGACGGGTGGCATGCTCGTGATATCGCCCATGCGAGTCCTGCCGATGTTCCCGACCATCGGCCCAGGAACGGGTGGGCGCGTCGGCGCCATGTCCGGTGTCGGCCGTGACGGCGACGTCGAAGGGGAGCCGCCGCAACAGGGCGCCGTGTTCGTCGACGTGCCGCCGCCCGATGACTCGCCCGATCCGCTGAAGGCCCACAGCAGCGCGAGCCCGACCAGCGCCACGCCGACCACCGCCGCCGTCGTGTCGTCGCGGTCGCGCGCAGGCGGCGAGCCGTGCAACATCGCCGAGAGGTTTTCATTCGCCTTGCGCGCAACCCGCGGGTCGGGGCTCAGGGTCGCCTTCACGAAGAGCGAGCGGGCGCGCTGCATATCGCGCGGCACTCC
>JGI24140J50213_10000234_pt1 | contig 26338 bp, 25 predicted proteins | sample BarGraIncu00222A_FD_50213 | JGI IMG/M metagenome (IMG submission 50213)
GACCAGATGACAGTTTTCAACTCATCATCACCTTCTTCCAGTTCTTCTATCTCATCCGGTTTGCCAAAAACTTCAGCTACATCTTCTGCGGTTGCACCAAACTCAATGTCATCAAGACCTTCGAGAAGTTTTATTTCCATGTTAGTTGTTTTCATATTTGAATATTTAATTTTTTAAAGATAAATCAAAAATCGACTCAATGCAAATTATTTAAAAGGTGAATTAGGTTCTTTGGCCATATGTGCATATGAGAGCCGATCTAACCAACGCGGCATCCATTTACCCAGAAAAACAGTCAGTTTGCCTTCAACAAAAGTAAGGACCAAACTACGACTACGTTTTTCAATACCATCAGCAATTTTGGTAGCCACTGTTTCAGCCGACATCATCTTGCTTTCGTCGCGTGGTGTTCCGCCTTGTTGTGTTCCATCTCCTGTTAAAGCCACGTTTCGGATGTTAGAAGCGGTGAATCCCGGAGCGGCAACCATCACATGCAAACCATTATATAGATTTTCGGTCCTGAGGGTATCCAAAAAACCACGTACTGCAAACTTAGAAGCAGAATATCCTGTTCTGCCAGGTAACCCGATGTAACCGGCTATGGAAATCACGCCAACAACACTCCCCTTGCTCTCCAGCAAATAAGGTAATGCATATTTCGTACAACAAACCGTGCCCCAAAAGTTGACATCCATCAAATGTCGTATGACATCTAAATCACAATCAGCAAATAAGGCACGCATTGAGACGCCAGCATTATTGACAAGGATATCAATCCTTCCATATTTTTTAATGGTCTCAGTTGTCAGATTGCGACAATCTGTTTCTGAGCTTACATCGCAAACTACAGGCAGAGAATCGGCACCCATAGCAACCAGCGCGTTGTGGATCTCTTCCAGTTTTGGGAAGTGACGCGAGGCAATCACGACCTTTGCTCCTCTTCTGGCAAATTCGAATGCCAGTGCCTTGCCTATGCCCGAAGAAGCGCCTGTAATGATGGCAACTTTATTTTTCATTTACTTACTTTTTTCAGCCGGCAAAATTACCCAAAATTATTTAGAAACTGTTTAAATTTCCCCTTAGGGGATAAATATCAATAGAAACATTCACATAATATATCTTTTCCCCGTAGGGGATTGACCTTTAATGTTTATGCCCTACGGGCAAAAATGAGGGGGAAAACTTAATTCTATTGACATTAATGCCCTACGGGCAAAAGAAATAAAAATATTAAAACATTTTCTAAGAAAGTTACAATTTAATTTTATGTACCCTTTTATAATAGATGTTGATAACTTTGAAGGAATAAATTTAGTTATTTCTCTTACATTTGTCACTACCAATTAAAAAGTATTACCATGAGTTTTGAAATAAACGGAAAACTTTACGAAAAATTTGAAACTGTTACAGTTAGCGAAAAATTTCGTAAGCGCGAATTTGTAATCGAGAAGACTGAATCTGCCAGTTTCGGCGACATTACTGATTATCTAAAATTTCAATTGACACAAGATCGTTGTGATCAATTGGATCGTTATAATATCAACGAAGAGATCAAAATCAGTTTTAATATCCGTGGTCGTAAATGGGAAAAGGATGGAAAAGTGAGTTATTTCTCAAATCTTGAAGCATGGCGCATCGAGAAAATAGCTGTTGAAAACCCACAAAGTTCAGCGCCGATCCCTGGTGTTGACTTCCCTGATTTCGAAGCCGGCTCAGATTCTGATCTTCCATTTTAGTCAGAAAAAAAAGGTGAAGGAGGATTGCCTCATGCATTACTTTATTAGAAATATGGTTTGTAACCGTTGTATTATGATCGTACAACAACTCTATGAAAGCATGGGTTATCCTCCTGTTCATATTGAACTGGGTGAAGTTGAAACAGAACATCCGCTCACTGAAGATGATCTGGAAAAAATGAAAATATCACTCGTCGGTTATGGTTTTGAAATGATCGACGATACAACCAGTGTTCTAATCGAAAAAATCAAGACACTGGTCATTGAAATAGTCCATTACAAGAGTGAGCCGATCAGAGAAAACTATTCGACGTATATCGAAACAAAACTCCACAGGGATTATAATTATCTGAGCAATCTTTTCTCGGACGTAACAGGCACTACATTAGAAAAATATATCATTCGGCAGAAGATAGAACGCGTCAAAGAACTTCTGGTTTATGATGAATTGACCCTTAGTGAAATAGCTTACGAATTAGGGTATAGCAGTGTGGCTTATCTATCGGGCCAGTTCAAAAAAATAACAGGCCTCACTCCCGGCCACTTCAAAAAAATCAAAGAAAACAAGCGTAAATCTTTGGATGAAGTCTGAATTTGATTGTGCCAAAACCTGTGAATTATATAAACTTTTCCCGTAATTCCATAATAGATTCCATTTCCCATGGACTTAATTTTGAAGAAAATTTAATTCATGGCGACGTCCGTTAAGAAAAGTTTTCCGGTTACAGGATTGAGTTGCGCCTCATGCGCCATCAATGTTGAGAGTATGCTCAAAAGCCAGCAGGGTGTTGTTGATGCCAGTGTTAATTATGCCTCATCTACCGTCCTTATTGAATATCAACCCACTGCAGGTATACTGGATGAATTTAAAAAATCTGTACAATCAATTGGTTACGATATAGTTATCGATTCAGCGCAGAATAATCGGCTCGAAGAACAAAAACAGAATGCCGCTCTGATTCTAAAAAATAAAACCATTTGGGCAGCTATATTGACTGTTCCAATCGTTATTATTGCAATGTTCATGATGAATTTTCCTTATGCCAACTGGATCATGTTGATTCTCTCAACTCCAGTTGTCTTTTGGTTTGGCCGGAGTTTTTTTATCAATGCATGGCGTCAACTGAAACATGGTATGACGAATATGGATAGTCTTGTTTCGCTCAGTACTGGTATTGCATGGTCTTTCAGCGTGTTGAATACCTTGTTTCCGCATTTACTGATGCATGGAACGACGCATCCACATGTTTATTTTGAAGCATCGGCCGTCATTATTGTCTTTATTCTGTTGGGAAAAATGCTTGAAGAAAAAGTAAAATCCAATACTTCTTCAGCAATCAAAAAACTAATGGGTCTTCAACCCAACCTTACTACGTTTGTAAATGAAAAGGGTATTGAATCGGAGATTTCGGTTTCGGATATTCGGATCGACAATCTTTTGAGGGTAAAACCCGGTGAAAGAATTCCTACAGATGGCGATATTACTGAAGGCGTTTCATTTATTGATGAGAGCACAATCACCGGAGAATCTATGCCTGTTGAAAAACAAGCCGGCGATCACGTTTATGCAGGAACGATCAACCAAAAAGGCAGCTTTGTAATGAAAGCTGTGAAAGTTGGTAGTGAGACTTTATTGGCCCGGATCATTCAAATGGTTCAGGAAGCCCAGGGAAGTAAGCCTCCTGTTCAAAAACTTGTAGATAAAATCGCTTCAGTTTTTGTTCCGGTTGTGATCGGTTTATCCATTGTCACTTTCATCATTTGGATGATCTTTGGAGTGACACTCCCACTGACACATGCTCTTCTCGCCATGGTTTCTGTCTTGATTATAGCCTGTCCGTGTGCACTTGGACTTGCCACTCCCACAGCAATTATGGTAGGAATAGGTAAAGGTGCCGAACAGGGTATTCTGATCAAAGATGCAGAAGGACTTGAACAGGCTTGTAAGATCGATGCTATTGTTTTTGATAAGACCGGGACAATTACTGAAGGAAAACCGGTTGTCACTGATTGGGTATGGAGATCAGAACATTCAGTCCGGTTAAAGCGAATTCTGTTTAGCATTGAATCCAGATCTGAACATCCATTGGCCGAAGCCATCACAAAAATCTTAAATACTGAATCGGTACAAGCTTTGGCATTAGACCATTTCGAAAGTATAACCGGTCGTGGAGTCATTGCTACCATTGAAAATGTTAGGTATGTCATAGGAAATAAAGCATTGATGAATGAATCGGGGATTAAACTTTCAGACAGAGATACCCGGATAATCAACGATTTTCAGGAGCAGGCCAAGACCGTTTTATATTTTGGTCAGGGCGATGAAATTATTGCTATCATTGCCATAGCTGACCAAATAAAGACATCATCTCCAAAAGCCATTGAACGGTTAAAGAAAATGGGAATTGAAGTCCACATGCTAACGGGTGATAATGAAGAAACGGCTAAATCAGTGGCTTTTCAGACCGGTATCGAAAATTACAAGTCAGGATTATTGCCTGCTGAAAAGGCCGAATATATCAAAAAACTGCAAAAGGAAGATAAAATAGTCGCGATGGTTGGCGATGGAATCAATGATTCTCACGCGATGGCACAAGCCGATGTCAGTTTTGCCATGGGACAGGGTTCTGATATTGCCATGGATGTTGCAAAAATGACCATTTCAACATCGAATCTTGATGCTATCCCATCAGCCATCATCCTCTCGCAACAAACAATCAGGACTATCCGTCAAAATCTTTTCTGGGCTTTTATATACAATATCATCGGCATTCCAATTGCCGCCGGACTCCTCTATCCTTTCAACGGATTTCTNCTNAATCCCATGATTGCAGGTGGAGCAATGGCATTGAGTAGCGTGAGTGTTGTAAGTAACAGTCTGAGANTGAAATTCATGAAATTAAAAACTAATCATAAAACAAATCGATATGAAAACTTTAAAGTTTAAAACTAATGTGAATTGTGGTGGTTGCATTTCAACTGTAACGCCTCATCTGAATGAGATAAAGGGTATTTCAAAATGGAGTGTCGACACTGACAATCCACAGAAAATACTGACTGTAGAAACAGAAGAAACATCTTCTGCAGAAATCATCAACGCGCTAAATGCTGCGGGATATAAAGCAGAATTGGTTTCCTAATTGCATAAACAGGTAGAGACGCAAACTATTGCGTCTCTACATAATACTGATCTAGAAAAAACAGAGACGGGATATTGCGTCTCTATATATATTTCAGATAATTTAATTGATATTAATCCAGTTTTTTATATAGTTTTCAGTTTTTTCAACTCTTATAATTGGTCGTGGTCTGTTTCTGGCCCATGCAATAGAAATATCTCTATATGCCCTGAGTCTTTCAAATTTCATATCCTGTTCTCTTAAAACGTAAGCCCATTGCTGTTTATTAATCTCATAAACGCGTTTTGTAATTCTGTCAGCAAGTCCCTTTACATCTTTAAAACATTTTGCACCAGGTTCAATTGTCGAAAGTAATTTCCCCGCTTCATTAGCAGCTTCAATCGTCTGATTTGCATTCCAAATGTGAGTAGCTTCGGCTAATTTCATCTGACAATCACGATCAATAAAAAGCGTATAAATGGGTCCAATTGCTTCCATGCATTTATTATAACAATCAACACAGGCATCCGGTACGCCACTCAAAAGTGCAATGGCCTCCTCCAGGCTGTTTTGTGAGGTGAGCATTTGTGCCTGAGCAAGTATTGCATCACATTTTGTGCTATAATAGTTTATGATCTTACTTTTACCTTCATCTAAAAACATATCAAAAGAAGGATCCGAAGGTTTTATATTTTTAATACCATCGATATAGGCTTTGGTCTCATTTGTTCCAACTCCTTTCACCATAACTGATTTGCTTGCAAATAAAGTACCACCCTCAGAATCACCAATATAAAATGTAATCTCAAGCGTTAGTGCAATCATTGGAGGAGCTGTTGCAAGATAATCTTTGGTTAGTGTAGTAATATTGGCAGTAACGATAAATCGGTTAAAATAGGTATCTCCGGCAAATCCACGTTGGGTAACTACCTGGTTCAATTTATTAGCCAACATAATTCCGGTACCGGGAGTAATTTTATCAACCTGCTGAGGAATGAAAACCGATAATCCTATACGTCCTGTCTCAGGTGGGGCGGTCATATTTTCCTGAGCAAAAGCGCCAAAACATGACGTAATTAAGGTGAATAAAGAAATCAATTGATTCATTTTTTTCATTTGGGAAAAGTTTAGTTGATTATTTTTCTCCTAATACAATTGTAGCCTGTCCGAGTCCTTTCATCATTAATTTATTGGTAACATTAAAAGGAACCGAACTGATATACTTTTGAAGCCCTTTGCAGAAACCCCTTGCATCCGTAGCATTACCGCTTGCATCATACAACGGGATTCTGACCTGCTCGAAAAGCATCATATTTGCTGTAGCATCTGAAGTGTTGAATCTTCCTTTGACTGTATTTGCTTTCATCCAGTCTTCGATAGATGCACCCAATTCTTTTCCGCCAAATTCTTTTTCAATATCGCCATCCCATGAGTCAAATTTCTTTATCCGAACAATAATCTCTCTGCCATTTTCGAACATATCATTAAAATGTGTCTGTAGCTGTGCATTAAAATTGTCGAGATGGGCCAGTACGGCCTCTTGTAAAAGAATCGGCAGCTCAACTGTAAACGACTGATTTCCTGTTCCTGATGCGCCGGCTATCTGCTTATCGGTATAGGTATCCAAGCCCTGTAAATTGAATGTTACGGATCTTTTGGGACCCACCTGGTTGACAATCCAAGTCACCTGCATCCAGATATCTGCTTTAGCAACACCTCTTAATTTGTCAATGGGAGATTCTGAAACTGCAGCTCCATTCTTACTGGTCAGCATTGCGTTATCTGCGAACTCGCTTTCAAGTGTTTTTAATGATGACTCCAGATTTTTCAATGGGAATCCACGTTCAGCCATCATTTCATTGATCTTGCTGATGACCATCATGAGGTCAGCGCTTTCCTGAACTGCTTTTTTGTAATTCGGAATTTTCACTTTAGTGCCTTGGTTATCATATTCAAAAATATAACCATTTGTAATACACCATAGGTCGCTTGGGACAACCATAATGGTTGGCTTCTTAGCTTGCGAAAAAGCTAATGTCATAAAACCACATAATATTGTGATCGTAAGCAACAGTTTTTTAATCATTTCTTTCATGTTCCATTAGTTTAAATGAGCATTAAATTATTGAAGAATACCATCAGTAATCATTCTTTGTTTCAGTTCCGATTTTAGTACTTTCAGTATCACACTGTAAGTTACAGTCGAGCGGTCTGGGTAAACCCTTTCTAATGGGTTTTCAATTTGTTGCACATATAACTGATAATCACTTCCCTCAATAAAGAAGTTAGTAAAATAAGGTTCGTATTTCACCTGTGCATTAACTTCGGTAACTATTGGTTTTGGATCGCAGTCGCTTTTCCCATTCAGAATTCCTTTAAACAAGACATCCCGCAAGGCATTTTTTTTAGCCTGTTCAACTGCTTCATATCTGTTTCTGCCATTTCCCCAAGCCTTTAATGTCTGTGAGCCATCCCCATTAACACCAAGACACTCTGTTTTTAAGGTATAGTTTCCATCAACGAAATTATGGGGTTCGTTGATAGGCATAGTCATTTTCTTTTGCATTGGGCATCCTGTGAGAACCAGAAACAAAACACCTGTGAACGCAATATAAAATAGTCTTTTCATGTGATTAAGATTTTAGAACCCGCTACTGAGACTTTTGATAATACCCGCATCTTCAAGATCTTTTCTTAAAGCTGCAATATTTACAGAGACAATTAGTCCTATTTTGTACTCGTTGCCCATTTTGATTAAATCCTGAGCACCTATTGCCCCATCATTGGTCACATTTACAAACTTCATGTATTTTCCACCATCCATGAAAAATGTCCTGAAGAATTCAAAATTTGCTATTTCTGAATTTGGATCAGAGGATAAAGCTTTCTGACCAGGTACTCCCTGTTTGGGAGCAAATCCTTTGAAAATAATTCCGTGAAGTGCATTCTTTTTGCTTTGTTCTATCGCTGCATTTGGATTTGTAGAATAGGACCAAACTTTAATAAGATAGGTTCCCTGAATACCAACATTCACAGGTTCAATTTCATATCGCCAGGCTCGTGTATCTAATTCTTCCTGTCTGGGTTGCTGTTTCCGTCTCTGTGCATTGACCACAAGTGTAAGGCCAATAATCAGTATAAATATTAGTTTTGCTCTTAATAAATGTGTTTTCATCTTTTTATTTAATTTAATGAGTAAAAAAACTTTAATATTTATTATTTGATTTGTCGTATCAGCATTCCGGGATAGTAATCTTTTCCTCCTTTAAATGCTGAACAATTGAGAACAGGTTTATCACCCGAACTTTCTTGTGGGCCATCAACAACATTATATCTGTTGTCCCATATCTTTTCTTTATCAACAGTAATTTTACCTTTGGATTCATATTTTGTTAGTCCGGTCTTTGGATCAATAGTTTGTTCCAACACTTCAAATTTATCTCCTGAGTCAATCCCTTCTTTCATACCGATTTTAGCTGTAATCGGGTTACCTGTAAGCAGCGGTACTTTTGGTTTGAACACATCATATTTTTTCTGTAGTTTGGCAAATACATTATCGGCATTTCGTATCGTAGCTAATTCGATGATCTGTTCTTCAGTTCTTTTTTCTTTTAATGAAAATAAGACTATTGCAGATGAACCTTCTGTGCCTATATATTTAAGTCTGAAAATGTTAGAATTATCAAAGGCCACCTTTTTCTTCGAATCTAAATGATTCTTATCCATCCACATGTCGTTATAAAAAACTGCTGCTACCGAATCATTCCATTCTAGCTGATATAAAAATGAAGTTGTCAAAACAGTATAACCCTCTTTGGTTTTTTCATAGACCTTATCGGCATTATCAAGAATCATCTTCTTAAATGTCTCACCCAATTTACTCGCATTGGCTTTTGCTGCATCCCTGATTTTCGCAGCAGCAATTTCATTACTGATAAAAAAGAATTTTGAAACAACTACAAAAGTATTTTTGATGAGTTCCTCTCCTGCATCTGCCAGTGAAGCTACTCCCCTTGCCGAGCTTTTCCCGATATTGGCTTCCATTTCGGAGGCATTATAGTATCCTCTTTCACCGATCAGTTTCATATCAAATGAGCCATCAGGTTGGCGGTTATACCATTTGGCGACCAATTGATTGGCGACCTTAGCATCTTTCAGATATTTATTAATTGAAATGGGAAGATCATTGGCTTCAGGATCAATAATGCCTGAGGTTGATTTTGCAATATCAAAACCACCCTGGCTTTTCCATTGTGCCATTGCATTAATATTTTTCTGTTCTTTCTCACTCCGGTCTGATGGTAAAACCGGATACTTTTTAGGATCGAATGACTTTGCTCCGATTGAGTGATCATTGTATCTGTCGGGAAACGGGGCTTTGGCGTAAGCTTTTAAGACGGTTTCCTTACGCGGAAAATAATCCGTCTCAATTAAAATTGTATGCAGTGAACTGCGACGGTACTTGATATCGGAAGTGCCATCTTTAGATTGAGCACTTGTAATTCCTGTAAATCCAATACAAGCCAAAACAAAAAGATAAATCTTCTTCATAAGTGAAGTGTTTAAATGAAACAGATATTATTTTCAGATTTAATAAAATACAACATCACCATGTAAATCAGGGTTAGCCAATTTACCAGATAACAGTATTACAAGTTGTTTAGGAAGTATGAGTTATTCGCGAAAATTACTGAAAACGTATTCGTTGTTGTTTAACAGTCAACTTAGTTCATCTCAAGCATTTTAGAATACTTCATAATATAGCTTTACGGCATTTGAAAAGCATATATGTTTCGATGATAATAATAAAACAGAACATTTCGTATTATCTGTTGTAAAAATAATTATTTTTATAGAAGAAAGCAAGTAAAATTGTAAATATTTTTATAGTTGGATGAAAAAAAGGCTGTCGCAATAAAAAGACAGCCTTCAATCTATAAATAAAAGTCGTTATTTCAGTTTCCAGATTACAACTCCTGCAGTAGGTAACTCTTTTGATCCTATCATTATTTTAGCATCATCCGGAATATTCATCTGATATTTCTTATCCGAATAATTCACGCCAATACCCAGTCCATCACGATAATCAACGGTTACACCTTCGGGATAATTCTCTATATGGATATTCAAACTGGCATATAGTTTCTTCAGTACATCTTTTTCCAATAAACCGTTATTGCTGTCAACACCCACATAGGTCACGGTGCCTTTTCCCAATTTTCTTGAGATCACTGCAGGTTTACCAGCATAAAAATCGCCCTGATAGGTTGCCCATACTTCTGTTCCCTGTTGTGGTTTAAAAATCTCTCCCCATGTTTTCCATGCATAGTTCCTATTATCCATCAACACCGAATCCTGTGCATGAGGCATGGGTAGGTCATAAAACTCGATCTCCGCCCCTATCAGGTTATAAATGGGTTCTGCGAACTTAACTTCCCAAAGATGCATCTCACGGTCTTTATGGCCTGTTCTACAGGTCAACACCATAGAGCAAAGTGCGTGAATTCAAAACCCATGGCGGCCATGTTCTTAAAGTCTCTTTCCCATTGCGAAGGATCCCAGTGCTCGGGATAATAATAGACTCCGGTAGTAATCAACTGGTCTTCTGGAAAATACTTTGGACTCTTTTGAGCATTCACAGAAAATGTTATCGCTATTAAGAGGAGTATAACGGAAAGTTTACGCATACAAATTATGTTTTACAGGTCAAAAATAGTGCTTATTTGTTTGAATTTCAATAAAAGGAATTGCTTTGGTACGACAATATAAATTTATTCTATAACTTTGACTTTTACTTCATCGTACCGGCAACCGTAACTCCTTTATATTATGAAAAATAAATTAATGTTAGCTTTCATTTTTAGTGTTACATTTTATGCTTTGATTTCAATTGTTGGTTGTTCTAAAAAAGGAGATACAATTCCAACACTTCCGATTTTAAGTATCAATACTATAACTAATATTTCCACCACATCTTCTACCATTAATGTGAAGTTCTCAAGTAATGGGAATAGTCAAATCACCGAATCAGGGGTCTGTTATGCAACTACCTGGAATCCGGATATTACAAAATCAAAAGTTGTTAAGACCCTGCAGAGTGGAACTTTTTCCTGTGTATTAAACGGACTTCAGCCTGAAACAACTTATTATGTCAGAGCCTATGCCACAAATAGTGTTGGCACAGCATACAGTAATGAATTACCGTTTCTGACTACTTCTGTGAAATTCTGGATTCCCGATCCCAGTTTCCGTGCAGCATTAAAGAAACAATTTCCAACAGCTTTCGATCTGAAAGATTCACTTAAAACAACCAATTCAGCCATTACAAGCTTTAATGGAACTATAGATGTTTCCGGATCAGGTATTATCACATTGTCAGGAATAGAGTATTTTCCGGCTTTGACGACATTAAATTGTTCTTACAATTTGTTTTCTGGCATAGACTTAAGTAAAAACTTAAATTTAAAAACTTTAATTTGCAATGCTAATCAGCTTACTACTCTGGATGTAAGCAAGTTAACGGCATTGACAAATTTAAGTTGTTATTCCAATCTGCTGACCTTGTTGGATGTTAGCAAAAATACTCAGCTGATAAATTTATTTTGTAATAGCAATCAATTAACAGGTCTTGACCTGAGTAAGAATACGTTAATAGAATATCTCGATTGTACTTCTAATAAATTAACAAATCTCGACTTATCGAAAAACCCGCTTATTTCTACTTTATGGTGTACAGATAATCAATTAACGAGTCTGGATATCAGTGCAGAAAAAGATATCTCTGATAATCTGTATATTGTAAAAAACAATGCACTAATTTACATTGGCAATACGGGTTTGATTACGCTGAAAATAAATGATGCTGCAAAACAAAAAACAGAATTTCTTAATATCAAACGAACCGTGCCTGGTTGTACAATTTCGACCTGGAGTAATGGTTTTCAGGTATGTGGCAATTATAATCCATTAACGAATACCTGTCCGTAAATCCCGATTATTTCAGTAATTTTGCAACCCTGTTTTCGATCCTAACCTGAAGTCGAAAAGTTTGAACATTGACTATCATTTCGATTTCGATCTGGTAACAGGACATTTTGAACACCTGCATTAAATACTATAATCAACATTCATGTACACTATCAATAAAGAATTCCATTTTTCAGCAAGTCATATTCTAACTGGCTTAGAACCCGATCATCCCTGCAGTCGTTTACACGGTCACAATTACGTGGTCAATATTTTTCTTCGTTCGGAAAAACTCAATGAAATCGGGTTTATCATTGATTATGGTGAACTCAAACCTGTCTTGCAATACATTAAAGATGTGCTCGATCATAGGCATCTAAATGATATTCTTCCATTTAATCCCACTGCAGAAAATCTGGCCCATCATTTCTATGAAACTTTTAAACCTCAGTTCCCTTCGCTTTTTAAAGTTGAAGTGAGTGAGACGCCAAAAACGAATGCTTCATATGAATAAACTGAAGGTTGTCGAGATCTTCTACTCTATCCAGGGCGAAGGAGCAAATACAGGGATGCCTGCTATCTTTATCCGGCTTTCAGGATGTAATTTAAATTGTTGGTATTGTGATACAGAATGGCATAAATACATCGAGATGTCAATTCCTGAGATCCAAAATAACATTCAACAATATCCCTGTAAAAACATCATCTGGACTGGTGGAGAGCCCACTTTGCAGTTAACAGAGGAAATACTCAATCACTTTGAAGGGTATTTTCATTGCATTGAAACCAATGGAACAAATCCGGTGCCTGCAGGCATTGATTACATTTCATGCAGTCCAAAGGTCTCCCCGCAAACTTTGAAACGAAATTTTCTTTTTATAGACGAATTGCGTTATCCACTCGGAAAAGGAGAAAAGCTCCCCAAAATAGAAGAGCTTCCCCAAGCTAAAAATTATTATATCAGCCCATTGTTCCTTGGTACTGAAAAGGAACGCATGGATCTCAACCGGGAAAATATTGATTATTGCATTGATTATATCCTGAACAATCCCGGTTGGAAATTATCTGTACAGCTTCATAAGTTGCTGAATATTCAATAAAGCAATGAACAGAAACTATTTCATGATAATGGTTTTGTATGCACTGATCTTTTGTTGCTCTGCAGTATTTCCGTTTCCAATCAATGTATTGTTTGAGGACTGAACATTCTTAGATCCATATGATTCAATTCCAAGACCATTGTTGTAATGTATCGTATTTTTACTTATTGTTACATTTTCAGATCCATTATAAAGAAATTCAATCAAAACCCCACTCCTGTCGTTGCCTTCAATCAGATTTCCAACTATTGAAACATCCTGACATTCCATCAATGTAATGCCGTTAAAACCATTCCTGACAACTTCACATCCTGATATCGAAGTTTTTTTACAATGATCAAAAGCAACACCGCTTCCAAGTGGAGAGGTATCCAGTCTTGAATCTTTGATGGTTATATTGTTACTGTGACAAATCAGCAGATTATGTAACAATTTAGCTCCCGGGGCAACACTGCCTCCGCTTTCATTGAAATCACAATTTTCAACTTTCACATCGCTTGCACCATTGACATAAACTCCATTATATGTGCATCCCTGAACGGTTAAATTTAAGAAATTGATATTTTTCATATCTCCTTCGTTATCTGCAACAAACATAATTCCACCTCTGTTTCCGGTATTGTGCCATGAACGTGAAGAATTGGGATCTGAACCTTTTTCAGAGACCATTTCTCCTTCCAAAAGAAGGTTTTGAATGGTCACATCGTGCATATTCTTGTCAGCATTGACTATTGCATCCCTGACACCAGATGTGGGACTTAAAAACAATACTGTATTTCGGCCTTCTCCTGAAAGTGTAACCCCACTAGGGATCTTCAATGTTTCTGTGAGCGTGTGTAATCCTGTCTTTGCAACAACCCACCCGTTTGTTCCTGCAACTGCGTCCAAAGCCTTCTGTAAAGACTCACCAGGAGATACGAACAACGCATTAGCTGGGAAATCAGTTTTGTGTTCAATGAGTGCGCCTGAAGGATATGCAATTTTGGAAGTTTCAACATTGCCGATGTAATTGGAATGTCCTTTAACAGGAGCTCTAAATGCAGTCAGGACACTCCTTGTAGCGTGTGAGCGGATGGAGTCTGCTGCTCTTCCCGAATTTTGTAAACGGATTCCAAATGAAAGATAATGCTGATAAACATATTCGTAATCATCCCTTACAGTCATTGATTTTTCTGAAATCTTCCCATAACTGAATGGCTTTTCACCAAACATCAATCCGGCAGTGTATTCAAAACCCAGACCAATTCTGTTATTGGCAATAGAAAAGAGGTCGACTCCTTGTGTGAATGCCACCCTTGCTGCTCCTGCAAATTCACCAAGTCCCAGTTGAACATGTCCCTGATCACGCATCGTCTCCTGGCATTGTCCACTTGGGTATATATATTTGAAAATACTTCCATTTACCGGACCATGTAGAAAGTGATCGATGGCATTATCAAACATTTCCCGGTTATCTGTGTAAATAGCAATTGCCAGTATAGAATGGATCATCGCCCCGTCCCAGTTACCGTTTGCCGATGGATAATAATAACGCATCAAAGGATAGTAAACAGTCATCAGCATTGCTGTAAAATGTTCCTGATCAGTTTGTTTCCATCCCGAATCGGTATATCGAAGAATCTCGGCAGCATTGCAAAATACATGACCTGTCCAACCTGCAAGTAATCTTGCATCATTATTGTCAAAATCTTTTAGAAAGGGAGACCAGCCGTTGATAATTTCAATAGCCTTATTCGCATAAGCCCTGTCCAGTGTGATGTACCACATCAGCGCACAATTGTAGGCCAGGTTTGCTCCTTTCGAAAGATCATCGCCTCCTATATTGGGTTTTCCATAAGGACCCCGGATGACATGTGCATAAGGTTTGACAACAATATTCAGATTAGAAGCTTCTTTCAAACGGTCAAAAGCATCTTTCCATGGTTGTTTTGCAGCCTGGACCTGTGTCTTCATATATTGAAGATCGGATAATGTCTGATCAATACCGGGATGTACAAACTTCTGAGCCGATGAAGTTGACGGGCTCATCATAAGAACAGTTATCAGGGTAATAATAACTTTGGATACGCTTTTCATAAATATTGATGCGTGATAATTGTTTAATTAAATTCAAAAACGTGTAGCAAACTAAAGCTTTTATTCCATGGTGATGACAGCATCTTTAACAGCAGGAACCATAACAACAACTCCGTTTGATTTTGATACAGATTTCAAAGATTTCTTTGCATCTCCAACCTGAATAAACAAGTTTTTCTTTCCCGATAAAGGCAATGAGATTTCAGTTGTCTGATTACAAGTGATTTTATACTTCATTCCATCAATAGTCAGGTTGGCAGAACTCCCTTTAACTGCTGACATCGAAAATCCTTTGTATGAAATATAGCTTCCTTCGCCTAAATAAAGATATTCCACTCCTTTAGAGGATAGGCCAATCACTCCAAAATAGCCTTTAAAACCACAATCTGAAACATTTTGAACTTTCTCGCCTTTGACATCCTGAAGCACCATCTGTTCGCTTCCATTCCTGTTGACAATTTTAAGAGCAGAGAAGATCCCGGGCTGTGACTTATCCAACAAATCGACCTGAGTTACCGAATAAGTATTGACTCCTTGAAAAGGCTCGTAAATGGCTACAAATGGCCTGCTCCATGCTTCACCTTCCTGACGACAAATAATCGTTGGAGTAAGTTTGTTGTTATACGGAGCCTGTGCAGTTCCTGAAGGAGGTGCCATTGAAGTGTAAAATTCACGGTTTACCTCACCCGGAAACATAACACGCATAAAACGTTGATGTTGCAGATCCTCTTTCAGCGTAAAAAGTGCAATTGCGCCATTTGACAAGTTTCCTGCTGACCGGTATTGTTTGATCATTCTGAAACCGGATGGATCAAAGGGCTCTTTACTAATTGGAAAATCAGTGAGTTTCGAAGCAGTTATAGAACCATCCAATGCTGCTAAAGTTACTTCACTTCCAATATTGTGATAAAGATATTCATTGCTTTTTGCATTGTCAGACCGATAAATATCAACATAATAACCTGTTGAATCTGATGTCCGGATAATGGCCATGGTTCTTTGTTGATTAGTTCCTGTAGACGCTTCCTTATAACGGGTATCGGTAAACGAACAGAATGGAGAAACTGCTGCCTTTTCAGGTTTTGGTTCCATGGCCTCCAATGTTATTTTTCCAATATTCTTCATTCCACCACCACCTTTAAACACTGGGTCAGAAGTCGATGCTGCTGCTCCCGTAACGGTATTATGTGCTGCAAACTGGGTATAATATTGTACATGCATTGGCGATTCATATGTCGGACCATTTCCGGGATCAATTCCCATGTTATAACCTGCTCCATATAATTCCATTGACATCCCATTTGCATGATTGTGATTATAACTTGCTCCCTGAACCACATACATCAATCCTTTTTCAGGATCAGTTCCATTACGTTGAAGATAACATCCTGCAAAATCAAGTTCCCCACTCCTGGGCCATTGATAGTCTGCCCCCTTTGATTTTGGAATCTCTGGTAGAAAACACAACAACCCAAGAAAACCAGACTGCTCTCTTTTATATTGTTTATTTTTAATCAACACATCCATAGAAGCTGTGAGTTGACTCAGCACAGGGAGTTTATATTTCTCAGCCATCTCAATCCCTATCTCAAGCATTTCAGGGCTTTCTGAAGGGCGGCCCGTATCGCCAAATGACGATGCCTTATAATTTGGGAAAGAGTATTTCAACATCACATAGGAAGCATCAAACAAGGTTGGATACTTATCAAAGATCTGATAACCGTTCTTCTCTAATGCCAAAGCCGAAAAGAGCAAACTGCTCACGGGGAAGTTATGATAGCCTCCTGGTTCTTTCCAATGACCATCAGGAGTAAACCATTTTTTAACTGCCGAGGGCAAAGATAGCTGTCCAATGCCATTTTTAACTGTATCTCTACTCAGGAAAAAGCTCAGGTAATAATCTTTTTTCTTCTTATCTTCCAGCGACATGGCGGCCAATACCAGTGACGGTGACTCTGCTGCAAACCAGTTATTGTTAGTAAAGCCGCGCAAAGTGAGTGTATTGGCTATCTTGGTAAATACATTCTCATAATATTTTGTTTCATACTTCTTTTGCCTGAGGAAATCATAGAGAAAATCATAAGCCAGAATTAATTGAACTTCTGTACGGTCACCCAGTGTCTGTATATCCAGGAAGCCACAGCGTCCTGCCCCTTCTATCGGGTTCTGGTAAGAAGCCCCGTGTGCCCATTGTTCAAGTATGTCGGCAGCAAAGACGGCATATTTCTCCTCACCTGTCAACCAGTAAACGATCGCAGCATCTTGAACAAGCTGGTTGATTTCACCATTGATATCCCCCACAAATGCCTGCGGATCTGTCCATTCGCGCCCCTTACCTGGCTCGGTACTCTGCAACAACATCAAGGTGGAAGTATCATTTGGAACCAATTCTTCAATCGAAGGCATTTTATATTTAAAGCCGTTCTTAGTAAGTGGTACCCGTTTATGGGGAGAGACCCTCACAGTAGGAAATGGTGCATCGCCTTCATACTTTATAAGTTGGGTTCCATCGGCATCAGAAAAGAATCGCGTATATCTTTTCCCGGGAACACGATTCATCAGGTAACGACTCAGGATCCAGTCGGGATTTGTCTGATGCCTGTCTACATAAGGCGTAACCCTTTGCTTCATTTCATCAAAGATCTTCGCAGCCCATGGTTGTTGAGCTATTTTATTAAGAATAACAGCTTTATCCCCGTTATTAACAAAAATATGTGGATGCTGCTCTGCCCTGACAAACGATTGCATTATCAGCACCAATAATAGCGTAGCGATTAGTGTTTTAAAAGTCATTGATTCTTATTGAATTAAAAATTTCCATTACTTACAAATGCAATCTTCTTACTGTCGGGTGACCAGCTGGGTACATTCATGCTACCCTGTCCGCCATAGAGATATCCAATAACTTTCACCGGGCCACCACCTACTGGCATCATCCTGAGATAGACCCTTTGATAGAAAGGATGCTGGTCTGCCGCGATCTCTTTTGGAAAAGTAATAAAAACCAACCATTTATTATCGGGTGAAACGTGTGGAAACCAGTTATTCAGTTCATCAAAAGTCAACTGCGTCTGGTTCTTGCCATTGGGATCCATTCTCCATACCTGCATCTTTCCGGTCCTTGTCGAGCAGAAATATATATATTTTCCATCAGGTGAATATTCCGAACCATCATCCAATCCCTTTGCTGAGGTCAGTTGTTCTTCCTCACCGCCATCTTTCGAAATCCTGTAGATATCAAAATCTCCATTTCGTTGACCTGTGAAAAGCATAAATTTACTATCAGGAGACCAACCATGAAAATAAGAAGGACTATTCAAAGTGATTTTCTTTGGAACTCCTCCTGTTACCGGCACTGAATAAACCACAGACTGTCCTTTAGTCTCAGCTGGGTGATTGCTGATTCCAATCTGCTTGCCGTCGAAAGTCAACACATGATCGTTGTTATTATTAGAGGCGAAGTCTGTATTTAAAACAGTAGAAACCTTTGTTGAAAGCATGAAATTATACAATTTGCCATCTGCATTATAGATCAGCTTTTTCCCGTCAGGAGTCCAGTTAGGTGCCTGCCATGAACCCGGAGCAGATGCCAGAATTTCCCGTTGTCCGCTTGCAACATCCATCACTTCCAAAAGGCTACCAAGGTATTCTTTGTAGGGTACCAATTTATCAGTAGCAGTATTGAACACCCTGACATTACTAAATTCAGCTTCTTCAGAAAACTTGCTGTTGTGCGAACAAATAAATAATCCCGTCAACAGATCGGTTCCCAAATCCATATTTTCAAGCTTCTGTACCTCGTAGACATCTCCAAAATGAGCCGCTGACATGGTGTAAGTGTTTCCCTTTTTCTCAATTTGCAGCACATCGGGAGCAGATATTGCAAACTTTATCTCTTTCATATCCTCACCTGCCTTGCTACGGTATTGTAATGAGGTCAATCCATCACCGTGTACAGTGCAACTGACTACAGGAGAATCAGAATCCTCTGTTTTCCTGATCATGATACCTGCTTTCCGGTGAAGTTCATGACCCGTCCCAATAAAATGCACCCTGGTTTGGATGATAAAATCTCCGTTCATCTTCTTCCAAAGCAATGTACACGTATCATGACCAAACCAGATGTTTGATCCTGAATTTGTAAGCCGGTAAGTTTGACCAATTTCATTATACTTTGCAGTACCCGGAATCACCGAAGTACCAATAATAGATAACTTTTCAAATGATCCTAACTTATTCATTTTGTTTTGTGCCTGCAGAGTTGAAAAAAAAACAAGAAGAAATAACAGACAGACTGTGTGCATTTTTTTGGTTTTCATATTTCAAAGGATTAACTTTTCTGATTAATATTATTTTGGAGCGACTAGATCATATTTTCTGTTCAACCAGCTCTTTGGAACAGGTATAATACAAATATTCATAGATTTGTTATCTTCAGAAAGCATTGCTGACTGAATCTCTATTTTGGTACCATCGGCATTAAAGCTCGGATGAGTGTGATCTGAAGCAGTGGGTTTGTGCCCTGTCGAGAGCATGATCATTTCACCTGTATGTCTGTCGATCAGATAGACACTGCGTGAGAAATCGTCACCAACTGCCCATCGGCCATCACCAGAACCATTAACATGCCACAATCCACTTCCACTAGGAGTCTGCGCTACAATCCTCATTTCTCTTGTTCTTAGGTTTACAATACCCAGACCTGTTGGTTTTTCACGGGTTCCCGAGTTGCCCCATCCTGTTTCCTGGCCAGGATTTAAAGGATCTGTAACCCCTTTTGGTTCATTTCCTGTTGTTCCAGCAACATAATTAATACCAACTTTCCTGTGACCCATGATGGCGATTGCAACTTCATCTTTGGTAATGACAGATTCGTGCGTTATCCATTCATAACTTGCTTCGGGATACAATGGTCTTAAACCTGTTCCATCAGCCATCACTGTCCAGGTGCGTTGTGGAGCTTTGCCACCAGTCTCCCAGCAAAATACAATTTCTCCTGAAACCCATGGGTTTGACTGGATATGTCCTATCTGGAAACCAACTGAAACAATATATTTGATTTCACCAGTTTTCACATTCATGCTGATCAGACCTGCAGGGCCGGCACCCATGTTTCTGGGACCGAAAGCAGATTCTATTTTCATTCCCGGTGCAAGATGTTTGGAAGCTTCTTCTTTTCCGACACGGCCATATACAAACTGTTCATCAGCATCCAATGCCATGTCGGTCCCAGGATTCATTTCTGCAGGAATAACACCGCACACGCGTTGATAAGCTGTAGCTGGCTTCATTTTTCCTGCCTTACTGTCATCAAAAACATTTAAAAGATTGACTTCCATGACCTGCAAAGCACCACCACCTCGTCTTTGCGGAGATCCTGAAGCAGCAGGAGTTGTTGTAGTTACGGAAGGAACATTCCTTAAAAAATATAAAAACATTGATTTTCGCGCAACACAAAGCATTCCGGTATATCCACCTTCGGTCACCTGAACAATATCTCCGGTCTTCTCATTCACTGCAAATGCTTCATTTCTGGCACGACCTGATCGGAATATCAACCACTGACCATCAGAAGTCCACTGTTGATGTGTCTGATAAATCTTAGAATCACCTGCAGGTGTACTGGTAAGAAATGAAAGAGGTGTGCCGGTAACGGGATCATTGATCACCTTTTTTTCAGATGGAAAGCGTTTTCCAATTTGTGAATAGACATTGGTGCACTGCAACATACTTAAAATTAAAGATGCAGCACAAAGCATGTATAGTTTTTGTTTCATGAGTTTTGGTATAAGGTTCACAAAAATAAGAAAGTTTACATTCCTTATCCTGTATTTAAAGTTTTATTAACCAAAAAACATGTATTTATGCATATTAAGTTCTTTATAATATAGAGAAGCAATATCTTGCGTCTCAAAGTCAAAAAAGATCAAAAAAAAGAGACGCACAAAATTGCGTCTCTACAAATAATTAATAAGATTTCAGATTATCAGATTTGTTTGAAGAAGAAAATTTCACCTTGTGGATTAACCTGTATTACCATTGTTTTGTTATCCTTCGACATTTTAACAAAATAGTTATCGGCATCGTCAAATTGCATACCATAAAGCACCATATCGGTATCATTTGCTTCATTATCATCAAAGAAGACGACACTTTCAACTTTGTAACCAGGATACTTCTTTTTTATTTCCCACTGACCCAATTTTGGAACTTTGTCAAATTGAACGACAGATGTAGTTCCAACTAATACACCATGATAATCATAATATGCAGTCATTTCATGTCCATCTTTTGTGAATAAAGCTTCATCCATGAAATCTCTTCTGGCAAATATGACATTGGGGATTTTCCCAAAGTCTGCATAAAAAGCATTCCTCACAAATGTACTTGTGACACTGCCTTCGAGTTTACGTAAGGCTTTACGTACAACTTTCTTTTCTTTCTTAACTTCTTTTTTAACTTCTTTCTTAACTTCTTTCTTTGAATTGTTTGCTAATTGGGCCTGTGATTGATTCACTGCCCCAACTAAAAACAGTGCGATTAAAAAAACTACTAACTTTTTCACGTAATTTTTCATTTTAGTTGATTTTAAATTTATATCAAAACATTGTCTAAAAAAATAAACACCATTGCTTTATAAAGGTTTAAAATTCAAGATTTTTTATTATTATTTTAACACCAAATTGTGAAACAAAAAAAAAGGATGACCCTTAAAACCATCCTTTTTAAAAAATTCAAATTCCTAATCTTATAGTTTTTCTAAGTAATACACCTGTCCGGCCAGATCTACCTGAACAACGATTTTATTTTTCCCATTTGACATCTGTACAAAATAATTCTTCGAATCCACATATTGCCCATTAGAAAGAATCATCTGGAAATCACTCTGATTATTAAAATCGTATAGAGTTACAGATTGCACAGAATATTTTTTATATGTCCTTGAAATTGAATTCTGACCTCTCAAAGGTAAATCTGTGAATGATTTATTCACTGCAGTTCCCAACAACTTTCCACCAAAATCATAAAAAGCGGTCATTTCCTGACCATCTTTGTTGAAAGTAGCCAAATCGAAGAGATCAGTTGTGCTCCAGGAAACATTACTACTATTTTCGCCAAAATCTGTTGAAAAGCTTTTCAATGAGAAATTGCTCACATTTTTCACATTGAGTTTCCTCAATTCTTTATGTTCGGTTCTTAATTCAAGCCTCTTTTCCTTTTTTCCCATGTTGTTTGCATAATATTTTGTATCCTGGGCCTTAGCTTGAAAACCAGCAAGGAAAATAACTAATATTACAGCTGATATTTTAAGATTTTTCATAAAATAAAATTTAAGGTTAATGATTACTTACTAAATAGTTTCGAAATACATTTATATAACAATTCTGCACAAAAATGATTGATATCATATTTCTTCATTAAGGAAAAATTAACAATATATTTGTAATAACTATTCACAATCAATATATTGAGCTATAATAAAATAAGAGTGGCCTCTCGGGCCACCCTTTTAATAAAAAGTAATTAAATAATTAGTTATTTGATCTGTTTAAAAAAGAACACTTGCCCAACAGGTGTTACCTGCAAAACGATTCTTTTTTTTCCATTTGACATCTGAACAAAATAGTTCTTTGAATCAACAAATTGTTCATTAAAAAGAATCATTTGAGCATCACTCAATTTATTGAAATCATATAAGAGTACAGATTCTACAGAAAAGCCTGCATAGCTTCTTTTTATTGTCTTCTGACCACTTAATGGAAGATCGGTAAATGTTTTATTCGTGGTTGTTCCAATTAAATTACCTTCAAAATCATAATATGCCTTGGTTTCCTGCCCATTTCGAATAAATGAAGCTTCATCAAAATGGTCAGTTTTGGACCAGGACACAGTACTGTTCGTACCAAAATCAGTATTAAAACTTTTCAAGCTGAAATCACTCACATTGTAAACGGCCAGTTTTCTCATTTCCTTATGCTCTGAGCGTAGTTCAGTTCTCTTTTCTTTTTTGCCCATATTACTTGCATAGTTTTTTATATCCTGAGTCTGTCCTCGACAAACACCAAAAGCAAAGAACAATGCGACGAATGATATTGTTAAATTTTTCATAATAGATTAGATTAGCAGATACGATAATAAAAATTAATTAAATCAAAATCCGTTTATGAAACAATTCATCACTTAAAAATGTCTTATATTTTCATGTGCTTTAATAAAAAAATAACACTATAAATTATTTATCGTATTTTTCTGTATCATATATTATTATTATACTGATAGATATCTCAATATAACGCACAAAAAAAGGATGGCAATAAATACCATCCTTCTATTAAAAAACAAGAATTTGTTGAACAATTAATTAGAGTTGTTTAAACGGTTTTACGTTTCCGGCCACATCAATATATACAACTATTTTTTTGGTTCCACTTGCCAGTTCCACAAAAAAGCTGCTCTGGTCTACAATTTCAGTTCCCCACAAAAGCATTGGCGATCTGTTCACTTCATTGTTATTGAAGAACATTATTTTCCCAATGCTGTAATCTTTATATTTATCTCTGAGAATCTTTTGGCCTCTATCCGGCAAATCCTCAATTGTTTTATATTGTATTGTTCCAACCAACTCGTTATCCGAATCATAATATGCTTTCACTTCATGGCCTTTTAAGGTGAAGGTTGCGATATCATAGTTTGGAGTCCTGGTCCAATTTACATTGTCAGCTTTTCCAAAATCAATTTTGAAGTTCCTCATACTGATACTGCTTACTTTTGTTCCTTCAAGCATTTTCAGTTCCCGTCGGTCTCCTCTCTTTTCAATTCTTTTTTCCTTCTTAACATTATTAGATGCTAAATTTTTAGTGTCCTGGCCAAAAGATTGCCCAATGTTTAGAGCCAACATAAATGTAACGGATAATATTAATAACTTTTTCATAATTGAAATTTTGATGGGTTAAATTGATTAATAAATGAAGAATTATTATATCAAACAATTCTGTTTTAAAATAGGTTGATTCCAATTTTTATCTTATGAAAAAAATAACATTATTTGTTCTTAGCAACACACATTCTGATATTTACATTTTATTTTACTTTAAAATCAAAATAATAAAAAAGATGATTTAAGTTGACTAAATTTTAATAGTCGAAATTAATTAACAAAATATAATGAAATAATTTCATTTAAATTTTAATTTATAATCAATTAATTAACAAAAAAAGGGTGGATCAAAGACCCACCCTAACAAGAAACCAACCCCAAAAAACAATTACAACCTTTTAAACAACGAAATTTTACCATCCGGGTCAACATATAAAACAATTCTTCTGAACCCATAAAGCATTTCAACAAGATAGTTATTAGATTCACTTATTTCAGTATTCCACAGCTTCATCTGTGTTTTATTACCTGGATTATTCTGGAACCAGATAACCTGTTGAACGGTATAATTCCAGAATAGGATTTTTAAATTTTCCTGTCCTTTTTTTGGAAGGTCAGCGAATGACTTTAGAGTCGTTGTCCCGACCAATTGGCCTTCGCCATCGTAATAAGCATTCAGTGTATGGCCATCTCTGGTAAAAACGGCTTCATCATAATCATCAGTTTTAATCCATGACACATTGGATAAATTCCCAAATTCATTCATAAAATTTTTCACACTTATGTCATTCACTTTACTTACTGCAACTTTTTCAGATTTTCTCTTTTCACTTCGCGGCTCTTTTTTTGTCTCTGCTCGTGCATATAACTGAGCATAAGTTTGATCAATTAAAAGTGACACAAAAAAAAGGAATAATATAATAGTTAACTTTTTCATTTTCCTGAATTTAAATTGTAAAAAAGTATTCATTTAAACTTAAAAAAGCGTAACAATTCATGCTTAGATTTGTTATCAAAAACTATTTTATTAATGTTATTTTTTAACTAAATAATCATTAAAAAAACCTGCACAACTTTTAGATTTGCTATGCAGGTTTAAAATATTCATTTAAAATAAGATTTAGACTATAACTTATGGAGCAGCAGGTGTATTAGCAACTACAACTTTCCAGTAGCCCGGTGTTGTAATACTTACACCCTTGTTATTCCCCATTACATTTCCATCCCCGCCATAGAAATATAAAGGCCAACCATTATACGTAAGTTATGTATGTCCGGCTACACTCGAGTCGAAAACAATGTTTTATCAATAACAGATGGTACTATGATCACGCTTGTTTCATAAATTGGACTTACCCCATTATTTGAAAAATCAGTGAGAGTGAATTTATTTGTAAGCCCAACATCCAGACTAAAGTTATATAATGTTTTTCCTTTAGGGTCCATAAAATAAATGGTCTTACCTAAACCCGGCAGATATGTTCCCAAATATGCTACACCATCTTCGCCAATAAGTTGTCCATCGGTAAGCAAGATCGAATAGTCAGGTTTAGCTACAAACCAAATCCCATCAATTCCATCTCCCCCAATCGAACCAGCAGCTTCACGAACATTTCCCCCTGTACCATAATCGAAAACGAAAAAGCAACGATGACTAAAAACAGTCCATTCGAAAACCTTTTCATGATTAATAATTCTTAAATTATTGGTAATGTGGTTTAAATAATATTATTTAGAACGATTATCAATAATACAACATTACTGCATTACAAATTGTTTAAAAAGAACGAAAATTATATAAATGGTTATAACTTAATAAAGTTATAACCATTTATACAGATAATTATCTATTTATGTGAACTTTATAAATCACATCAACTTATTTTGAAATCAGAATATAGGCAAGTTTTATATGATTCTACTAAATAATTAAAATTATCGACTTTGAATTATTTAATAGACAATACAGAGTTTTTAATTGTAATACAGTTCTTTCGATTACTCACCATATTATCTGTTTATTTTTTATGAAAACACTTGTACAGTTTATTCAGGAGCAACAAGCTCATATTCCCAACGCCACGGGGGAGTTTTCCCGTCTGATTCATGATATTGGCATCGCGGCTAAGTATGTCAATCGTGAAGTGAACAAGGCGGGACTAGCTGATATTCTTGGCTATGAAGGTAGTCAGAATGTTCAGGGTGAGGAACAGGCAAAGCTCGATGTATTTGCCAACAACCACTTTATCAATGCGCTGGAACATGGAGCACAATGTTGTGCTATGGTTTCTGAAGAGACGGAGGATCTTATCACTTTTGGAAATTCCTATTCCAACCGTGGCAAATACGTCGTTTGCATTGATCCTATTGATGGATCCTCAAATGTAGATGTAAACGTACCTGTTGGTTCTATTTTTTCTATCTATCGTCGCAAATCCAAATCAGGACCCGGTACCCTTGAAG
>JGI24140J50213_10000235_pt1 | contig 26287 bp, 22 predicted proteins | sample BarGraIncu00222A_FD_50213 | JGI IMG/M metagenome (IMG submission 50213)
CCATCGCGCGGCTGTCCGACGGATCCGACCACGATCACCCAGCGACGTTGCTTCAGAATTGGGATTGCTACGCCCGGCATGGGTTGGAATGAAGTGAGTTTCTCGGCGGTCGACAGGGAATAGATGGCGGGCGCGTGAACGTGACCGCAAAAAGTGGCGTGCGCGTGAGTGGAATGCAGGCTGTGGCGGGCCGTCTCCGCATCGAGCACGTAGCGAAACCGCGAAGGCGCAGAGGCGTCGGCGTGCACGTAAAGTCGCCCGGCTTCCTCCTCCGTCAATGGCAGCAGGCCGAGAAATCTGGATGATTCATTGCTGAGTTCGGTTCTGGTCCATTCGATCGCCAGTTCCGCATTTCTGTTCATTGAAATCGAAGGATCCGAAATAGCGCGGTCATGGTTGCCGACAACAGCGAGGGCGCCCTCGTCGACGTAGGATCTGACTTTCCTCACGACCCATTCGGGGTCCGCGCCGTAACCGACGTAGTCACCGAGGAATATATAGCGTCCAACGTTGCGCGCCTCGGCGTGCTGAATACAGGCTTCAAATGCCTGCCTGTTGCCGTGAATATCGGACATGAGTGCGTTGAGCATTGGATATTTGTCGGACGTCCAGTATTTTTGCTGTCCGGATGAATTAGACGGAATGCCAGAATGTCAGTTAGTTTATTCTTGGCGAAGTTTTGCTCTCCAACCGGCAATTGTTATCGTTTGGCTAACAGCAATCATCATCCGGCAGGCCGGCAGTCTAATTGATTCATATCAATTCGCCTGGGCGCAGCGGCAGGCGGATTTCGATCCCGAGAAACTCATTCAGCGGCTTTAGGCTCTGGCCGTTCAGGCAGCCCATTCAAGTCCGTGAGTTCGTACCGCATGATTCGAGGTTACGGTTTAGGCGCTTGAATCAAATCCAAACCGACGCCTTCAACCGGCAAAACCGGACAACCGGCATTGATGTTGGCTCCGGCCGACATGAGCATTCCCGAAGTTCCGTTTTGGCAGGCTAGACCGGACGGCCTTGAGTCTTCTAAAGTGCAAGGAAGCGTAGCCGCGATCAATGAGGTCTCGTTCTGTGAATTCGAAACGTCAACGGGCGAGGCTGCGCTCGGTCCATCTTGCCATTGCGGTTCTGGTCGCGCTCACCGCGGCCGGAAGTCATGCGGGTGCCGCAGGGCGCCGCGGCGAACGCGCGATCGAGTCCATCGAGTCCATCGAGTCGCGTCCCGCGGGCCAGCCGATCATGGCGATTGTTTCGCTCCAGAACCAGCGGATCACCGTCTACGATGCGAAGGGCTGGATCCTCCGCGCGCCGGTGTCGAGCGGCCAGAGTGGACGCGAGACGCCCGCCGGGGTCTTCAGCGTCATCGAAAAGGACGCGGATCACCACTCGAACCTGTACGACGATGCCTCCATGCCCCACATGCAACGCCTGACCTGGTCGGGCATTGCGCTCCACGGCGGCCATCTGCCGGGATATCCGGCATCTCATGGCTGCGTTCGGATGCCCTTCGACTTCGCGGAACAGCTGTTCGACATGACCCAAATGGGCTTGCGGGTGATCGTGGCGCCGGCCGATGTGGCGCCCGTCGAGATCGACCATCCGGTTCTGTTTCAGGCCAAGCCGGGTGCCGGCGCCCTGGCCGCCGCGCGGGTTGCGGACGCGAATGAGGCGGCCAAAAAGGTCGAGGAAGCCAGACGCGCCGCCGGGGCGGCCTACCGGGAGTCGACCCAGTCCATGATGCCGGTGCGGGTGGCGGAAAACCTGAAGCGAAGAGCCGAGGCGGCATTGGCGACCGCCGAGACGGCGCTTGGCTCCGCCATTCCGGCCGAAGCCAAGGAAAAGGCTGAAAACGACAAGGCGCAGGCCGTCGCCGATATTGCCAAATTGCAGGCGCAACTGGACGCCGCAAAGGCGGAGCAGCAGCCGAAGCTCGACGCCGTCAAAGCTGCGCGTGAAGCCATCACAGCCGCGGAGACGGCGAGGGTCGCGGCGGCTGAGGCGGCGCGTCAGGTGATGCGCGAGCTCGAGCCGGCATCGGTGCTGATCAGCCGCAAGACCCAGCGGCTTTATGTCCGGCAAGGCTTCGAGCCGGTGCTGGATGTTCCAGTGACGATTCTGGATCCCGATCGCCCGATCGGCACGCATATCTTTACCGCCATGGAGCAGACTGGCGGCGACACCAAGCTGCGATGGAGCGTCGTCTCCCTGGAAGGTACGCATTCGCATGGCGGTGTGCCCGAATCCCAAGGCCCGGCGCGCGGGGCCCATGGCCGCGACGCCGAACCGGTACTGGCGACGGAGCCAGCCGGCGCCAAGAGCGCGCTCGACCGGATTGTTATTCCACAGGACGCATTGGATCGTATTGCCGGGATAGCGCCGCGGACTTCCCTGATCGTCACCGATGAGGCCTTGAGCTCCGAGACCGGCAAAGGCACGGATTTCGTGGTGCTCCTGAGCGGGGAGCCGCAAGGCGGCATCAAGATCCGGCGACGCGATCCGGTGGCCGAATTCAGTTACGCGCCGCCGCCACGCGCTTGGCGATCGCCATACGGGGGCCCTTTTTCCAGCTGGTGAACCTGTTCTTTTCCGCTTTTGGCAGCCCTCGACTCCGCGAAGGCCTCACGGTTTCGAAGTCGACTTCTCAGGTCGATCGCTTGACGACGCCGGTCGGCGTGGCGAATCCTTCCATGGTTCGAATTCGCTTCTCGAGCCACCATCCATATTCGGGAGTCCAATCCTCGAACTTCCGGTTGATGCCGAGATCGTGGGCCCAGTGCTGTGCAATATTGGGATCGAACTGCGATTGCCGGCCGACAGCGATGAGGTCAGCCTGCCCATTCTCCAGGATGGCTTCCGCCTGCTGTGATTCCAGAATGATGCCGACCGCCATCGACGCAATGCCCGCTTCCTTGCGGACCCGTTCGGCGTAAGGCACCTGGAAACCGAGGCCGCGCGGGACTTGCGCCGCGGTCGCCGAACCCGAAATGCCGCCGGAGGAGCAGTCGATCACGTCGACGCCGCGGGCCTTCAATTCCCGCGCGAAGACCACGGTGTCATCCAGATTCCAGCCGTTCTCTGCCCCGTCAACGGCTGAGACGCGGACGAACAACGGCATCGTTGCCGGCATTTCGCGCCGTACCGCCTCGACAATCTCGAGCGGCAGGCGCATTCGCCCCGCACGGTCGCCGCCATATTCATCGTTGCGCGTGTTCGAAACCGGGGAAAGAAACGACGCCAGCAGATAGCCATGGGCGGTGTGAATCTCGATCACGTCGAAACCGGCCTTGACGGCATTTCTGGCCGCGGCTGCCCAGGTGCGGACCATCGCCCGGCATTCATCTGATGTGAGCTGGCGCGGGGTAAGCCATCCCGGCGCGACCGGCTCGCTGGTCGGGCCGACCGGCTGCCACAGCTTTGCGCCCGCCTTGATCTGTTGCGGGGTGAGCGGGCCCATGCCGTCCATCGCGCGCTGCGAGGATGCCTTGCGCCCGCCATGCGCGAGCTGAATGCCGATCGCCGTGTGCTCGCCCTTCATGAAGGCGATCAGGGGCATGAAGCTCTCTACCTGTGCGTCGTTCCAGATGCCGAGATCATGCTCGTTGATCAGGCCAACTTCTTCGACGGCGGTGGCCTCGACAAAGACAAGCCCGAAGCCTCCGAACGCATAGCGGCCGAGATGCACGTTGTGAAACATGCCGCAGGTGCTGCCCGGCCCCGCGCGGTAGTGAACCATCGGCGGCACGACCAGGCGGTTCTTTAAGCTGAGGCCGCGGACCTTGAACGGCTGGAACAACAACGGTCGTGCAGGGGCGATGCTGTCGGTGGCCAAATCTGACATGGTTTGCCTGGTGAGTTGGATGTGGGGTGGGCGGGCTTGCATCGAATAATTCTATATTTTGATTAGCAGGTCCAGCAGACCCCTGCGAAAAGCTGCCCAGCTACAAATGCGTCCCCGAGGGATCGCACCGCGGTGCGGACCAGACTGCCGGCGGAGTGTATGGCGTATCTTCGGACCATTGCGATTTTTACGGATCGGGTAGAGGCCGCCCACATCATCCGCAAAGTATTGTTACGCCAGATCGCGATCACGAATTACGTCAATCCGTTCTGACTGGGGTATAATGCGACGCTGTTGAGCAAAGACTGAACCTTACAGGGGAGCGGTTCTTGTCAACGAGTGGGGACCATCGGGTAAGTCAGGCGAAATCTGCGCCGGTCGTTAGCATGCCGGTTCCGCAGCAGCCGGCTCTGCAGCTGATCTATGATACGGCGCCGATAGGGCTGGCCGTGCTTTCTCCGGACTGCCGCTATCTGCAGGTCAACCAGCGCCTGACCGAGATATGCGGTATCTCGGTTGAAGATCATCTGGGACGTTCGGTGCGAGACTGCGTGCCGGCGCTGGCGGACGCGGTCGAAGGCATTGTCCGCTCGATCATGAAGACGGGCGATCCGGTGACCGGCATCGAGGTGGCGGGCCAGCGCGCCGACCAGGCAGAGGAGCGTTCATGGGTGACTTATTGGCATCCTCTGCGTAATTCAGCCGGCGAGATCGTTGGCATCAATGTCGCGGCGGAGGAGGTCACCGAACGCAAGCGCGCCGAGGCGGCGTTGCACGCCAGTGAACGAGAGCTGCGCAGCGCGAAAGATGCGGCCGAAGCCGCATTGCGTCATTTGCAGGAGACCCAGAACTTCCTGATCGAAGCGGAAAAACTCGCAGCCCTCGGGCGGCTGGTGGCAGGTGTCGCGCACGAGATCAACAACCCTGTCGGTACCAGCCTGACCGTGGCCTCGTCGCTGGAACGCAAGACTGCCGTGATCGCGGATGAATTGACGCACGGCATTCTCAAGCGATCCGCCTTGAACGAGTTCCTTGCGAACAGCCATGCGGCGGCGTCGCAATTGGTCGCCAATCTCAATCAGGCCGCCGAAATGATCGAGTCGTTCAAGCAGGTGGCGATCGACAGGAACTACTCCAATCAGCGGATCTTCGATCTGGGTGACCTCACCGAAAAAGTGATCAGGAGCCTGCGGCCGGGTCTCGAAGAGCAGAGCGTGACCCTCCGCGTCGACTGCCAACCGGATCTGACGATGAACAGCTATCCGGGTCCATACGGACAGGTACTCACCAATCTTTTCCTCAACTCGGTAACCCACGCATTTCCCGATGGGCGAAAAGGCACTGTCAGTGTCAGGGTGCAGGCGTCCGGTGATGAGAATGTTGAAATTCTTTTCTCCGACACCGGCTGCGGCATGAGCCTTGATGTCCGGCGCAAGGCCTTCGATCCCTTCTTCACCACGCGCCGCGATCGGGGGTGCACCGGTCTCGGCCTGCATATTGTCCACACCATCGTCACAAATGGTCTGGGCGGCCGGGTCAATCTCGACAGCGACCCCGACCANGGAACAAGAATAAGGATCGTGCTGCCGCGGGTGGGCCCCAAAACGGCGCCGCCGTCATGATGGCCCGGGCACTGACGGCCCGGGCACTGATGGCACGGGCACTGATCGGGGGTTGCCTGCTCGCAATCCTGGCGCTGTGGTCGGATGGTGCAACGGCACAGGGCACACCTTCGCAGGATCAAAACGCCAACACCGGCAATGACCTGTTTCGGCCTCCGCCGAACCTCTTTCAAATGATGTATTACTACAAGACCGCCCCCGGAAGCGGCAGTGCGCCGGGATCCACGCGCGACGTCACCACCGAGACGCTCAATCTGCGGATGGATCACTCGCTGGATCTGGCGCCGATGTGGATCCTGGCGCTGCGCGCCGATCTGCCGCTGCTCGCCAAGAATCCCGTCTCGTCCAGCAATCCCGATGGTGATTACCTCAGCGGCATCGGCGATGCCGATATCCAGGCCCTCATCGTCCACAATCTGGATCAACGCTGGACGGTCGGTTTTGGCGCCCGCCTGATCACGCCCACCGGTGGCGACACGTTCGGTTCGGGAAAATGGCAGATCATGCCCGGCGGCGGCTTTCGCTACGCGTTGTGGGAGATCAATTCATCGAGCTATTTCGAGCCGGTGGTCCGGTACGATGTCAGTTTCGCCGGCGATCCCACCCGGAAAAATATCAGCAATCTGCAGTTCGCGCCCACCTTCAACCTCGGTCTTCCCGACCACTGGTTCATCACCTTCTATCCAAACCCGGACATCCGCATCAATTACGGCGATCCGATCACCGGCCAGACCGGCCGGCTGTTCCTGCCGTTCGACGCCAGAATAGGGCGGCAATTGTCGAAAAATGTCGCGATGTCATTCGAACTCGAAAAATGTCGCGATGTCATTCGAACTCGGGGTGCCGATCATCAAGGATTACCCGGTTTATAATTTGAAGGCGCAAGCCAGATTGAACGTAACCTACTAAGGTTGAGCGGCGTTTCGGGGCCTTCCTCCGGCATCATCGCGGTTCCGATCCGGCCTTGATTTCTGCGCTATTCGAGAAAAAATGACGTAAAGTCGCGCTTTGGAGGGTGGCGATGACGGGGTCCAGGTTCGTGTTGTTGCTCGTGGGGCTGCTCGGGCTGGTTCTCGGCGGCTGCACGGACTCGGCGCGCTTTTCGTCGCCGGACGCGAACTTGACTCCGAGGGACCGGGAATTGCTGGCCAATCCGCCTTACGCGAACGCGGACATTCCGGAGCAGTTTCGTCGGCGCGTTGTCGACTACCCCTATAAGGAGGGGCCCGGAACGATCCTGGTCAATAGTGACGCACGCTATCTCTATTACGTCCTGCCGGAAGGCAAGGCGGTCCGCTACGGCGTGGCCGTCGGGAACGAAGCGCTGGCCTGGTCTGGCGTCGCGACGGTCGGCCGGATGACTGAATGGCCGGATTGGATCCCGACGCCGGATATCCGGGCCCGTCTCGGCCCTTTCCCCGACCGCGTTCCAGGCGGTCCGGCCAATCCGCTGGGTGCGCGGGCGCTCTATCTTTTCCAGGGCAAGACGGACACCCTGTACCGCATCCACGGCACCAACCAGCCGCAATATATCGGCCAGGCTGTATCATCCGGCTGCATCCGCATGACCAACGAGGATGTGATCGATCTGTACGATCGCGCGAGGCTGGGCGCGACCGTCATCGTCCTTGCGCCGGGCCAGAGCGGATCGAGCGAACCCGCCGCAGGTGGCCGCCGCTGAAATCTCGGGCAAGCGAACCTGCGATATCCAGCAGTCGATCGCGGGCTTGCCCCAACTTGCGGAGCCTGTCATCGGCGGCGCTTCGCGCCCCGCTGGTTTCCGCCCCTGGATTGAAATCGGCAGCGGCCCGTCTTGAAATGTGACTCATCTCACACTGCCCATGAACGGACTTTCGTGTCGTTGCGTCCACTGGACACGAGGGGACGGTTCCTCGTTTCGAAATCGCACTTTTTGGATCTGACGACGATGGCGAGTCAGATCGGTGCGAATTCCAGCCAGGGAGGCGACCGTGAGTGATCCGATCGACATCTTCGAAGCCAGCGCGTTCCGGCAAACTTCGAACGGCTTTATTATCCGCGTGCCGAGCTTCTGGGTGATTGGCAAATCGCGGCACTATTTGGCAAGCGAGGCGCAAAAGAATGAAATCGTTGCGCGGGTCAAGCGCGGGCGGAAACGAAGCCTTCTAGTAACCTTGTTACTTTGGCTTGTGGTTTTTGCCGGCTTTGTCGCCGGGGAAGCGTTCCTGACGGGTCACGATGACCCGACGGTCCGCGATACCATTGTCATGATAGTATTCGCGTTATTCTCTTTGTTGCTGTTCCTGAATTTCTGGTATGTCTTGTTGCTCCGGCCCAGCCTTCGCTTGCTAACTGCGACCAACGAGCGGACCACGTTCGCGGAGAGGCGAACCGCACTGCGCGCCGCCATGCGCCAGAAAGTCCCCTCNGGACAATTCCTGATGGTAGGCGTGCTTTTGTCTCTGAGCTGTTGCTTCTCNCTCTACTCGTATTTCCTCGCAAGTCATGGAGCTCGTCACTTCAGCTTTGAAAATGGCGGTGGTTTCGCGTCTTTGTTTGCCGCGGCTGTGAGCGGATTGGCGGCAGCGCTGTTTTTCTATCGCGAGATCAGGAGTAGCCGATCTGAAGGCGATGCCGCGGGAGAAAAAACGGCCGAACTCAATGCCGATTTGCTGGACGCGCGATTTGAGCGTTTGCGTTCCGATCACAACCAGTTGCGGCGCAGCGTGACAATTGCCGCGGCATTTATCGCCGCAACCGTGGTTGGCGCAACTGTCTTGAACGGCACGGTTCGGACCGTCGATGCCGATCGCCTGACCCTGCGGAATGGGAAGGGCGAAATCGCCGCCATGCTTGCGGTCGGGAAAGACGGTGCCCCGACTTTGGGACTTTATGGCCCGGACCACACTGCAAGCGTCGTGCTCGGACTTTCGGCATCAGGAGCGCCGTCGCTTGGACTCTACGGTCCAGACCACAAGGTGCGAGCGGTGCTCGGTCTTTCACCTACCGGCGCACCAATTCTGCGGCTTAACGACCCAAAGGGCGAGGGACGCTTGTCGTTCGCCCTGGCCGACGATGGCTCGCCGGATCTTCAATTGACGGGTTCGGACGGAAAATCCCGGTTGGCGCTGACAGCCCATGCTTCCAATCCGGGCCTTGTTTTTTTCGATTCCGCCGGCGCAGTAAAATTAAGGCTTGCCATCGACTCCACCGGTGTACCAATCCGGATATTCAATGCGTCGACTACTCCCATAAAGGTGTTCGACGCGGGCGGCAAAGAGCTGTCGGTTTCGAAATAGCGATGGCTTCCGGCAGATCGGGCCGGGATCAGGTGATTTGCAAGTCGTCGACCAGGCGTCCCGGCTGCTCGATCCGTGGCGTCTGCCCGCCACGCAGCACCGAGTTGCCTTCGTAGAGCGTGCGCTGGTCGATGGCGGACGGGGCCATCCAATGCTCTTCCTTCATTTCGGTATTCAAGCCGTAGACCTTCAGCGCGTTGCTATAAACCACCTGATGGATGGCTTCGGCGCTGACGCCGCGCTGCGCCATGAGGCGGGCCGTCTTGGCGACCGCGAGTGGATCCGACACACCCCAATCGCAGGCGGAATCGACGATCAAGCGCTCCGGGCCATAGCTCTCGACGATCGCAGCCATTCGTTCGCTGCCCATCTTGGTGTTGGGATAAATCGAAAATGCGCACCAGAACCCACGGTCTCGAACCTCGCGAACGGTCTCTTCGTTGTTGTGGTCGACGACACAACGCGCCGGGTCAAAGCCATGTTCCTTCAGCACATCCATCGTTCGCAACGTGCCCGGGCGCTTGTCGCGATGCGGGGTGTGAATCATGATGGGAAGTTCGAACTCCTTGGCGAGTTCGATCTGCGCTCGCAGCGCCTTGTCCTCAAGCGGGGTCTGCTCGTCGTAGCCAAGTTCACCCATCGCCACCACACCTTCCTTCACCAGAAACCGTGGCAAGGCATCGATGACGGCTTCCGCCAACGCCTCGTTATTCGCTTCCTTTGGATTGAGGCCAATCGTGCAGTAGTGACGAATGCCGAACTGGCCGGCGCGAAAGCGTTCAAAACCGGAAATCAGTGAAAAATAGTCGGTGAAACTGCCGACATTGGTGCGCGGCTGGCCGAGCCAGAACGCCGGCTCGATGACCGCGACGACGCCTGACTTGGCCATCGCTTCATAATCGTCGGTGGTGCGCGAGATCATGTGCGCGTGCGAGTCGATGATCATGCCGGCGTAGCGGCCAGCACCGCTGGATGGTTGCGCCACTGGTTCGGCGTTGGTGACCATCCGGCCTTGTGCCAATTTTTGCACGTCGTCCAAAAGGCGGGCAAGCTGCTCCGGTGTTAGCTGCCCGTTGCAGCATGGACAGCTCAGCGTCGCATCGGCAAGCAGTTCCTTCAGGGAACCGGAATCACAAGCGAATGTGCCAGGAAATGTGCCGAGAGGCGAGCCGATCGTAGTCATTTGTCGAGTGTCCTTCCGCGCCAACGCCGCGGCTCGCGCAAGGGGCCGAANGTTGCCCCTTGCGAAAGCTTGCAAGACCGACGGTTAGTTGCCGACGGTCAGTTACCCGCCCGTATAGGTGATGGTCCANATCACGCCGGACTTCCCGACCGTGTAGAAAGGTGTCGGCATCTGGAAGTTGGTATAGACCTCGCCGTAGTCCACCACATACATCGTCTTGCCGTCGCGGCTGAACACTACCGAGTTCGGGCGCTCCAGCCCGCCGCGGTTTTCAGGCTTCTGATAGGCATTCGGTCCGGGATCAATGTTCTGCATAAATTTCGACCATTTGACGCCGGCCGGCTCGAGAAACTCGATCCGCAGCACCAATGGCCAGGTCGGGATCAGGCTCTCCGGACCTGTGTCGAGGATCCCGTACACCGCCCCGAACAGATTGTTGTTGGCGCCGAAGTTCGACGCGCTCCAGGCAATCCCATCGAGCGGGTTGTTGGTATCCCATTCCAGCACCGGGTTGATGTAGCCGTTGGGATTCGGATTGGCGACGATGAGCGGCACTCCGCGGTAGCCGTCGATGTTATGCTGGAAGTGGTAGGGACCGGGGGCTTTGATGAACGGCTTGTCGCCGATGTAGAGCTGCGGGTAGGGGCGCTCCACCGGGTTGCCGGTGTAGGGGATCAGCGAGAAGCGCTTGTTGGAGACGAAACCCATACCCTCCTTGTCCGGGAACCCGCCGTCCTGGCCCTTTTCGGTCACGATCCAGAGCTTCTCGGCGCCATTGGCGACGCGGCGATTGCCGACATCGTTGGCGCCGTTGTCGGAGACCGCGAGTGCGTTCTCCCACTTGGTTCCTTTTGGTCCGAAGGCAACGCCGGACTGGTTCCGGAAGCCCATGGCGTAAACTTCCATCTTCTCGTGCGGATAGATGCCGTCGGCATCCTTGTCGCCGATCTTCACNCTCATGACGGAGCCGCCGCAGGGCACCTGCGCCTTGACGACCTGGCCGGGCTTCGCGGCGACGCCGACCGGCATCAGCGCACCTGTCATGCGGCCGTCCGACGAGCGGACGTTGAGGCCGGTATGAACGATGTCGCGGCAGACCGGATCATGCGGGGTGGTCCCGAGGCCATCCTTGTGCTTGACCCAGAATGGATCATTGGGGATGTCGGTCCAGCCGTGATTGTCGGGATCGGCAAAGCCGCTATTGCTCGGAAAGCCGAGCGCGAAATACAGAAAGCCGTCCTTGCAGGTGATGCCGCCATTACGGTGGTCGCCGATCGGCAGATCCTTGATGATGAGCTTGGGTTCGCCGTTGACGCCTTTCATCTCCCAGATCTTCTCGCCGTATTCCGGGATGTACATCGTGTCGTTCTCGGCGCAGTAGCCGATCTCGTTCATGACAGTCTTGAAGATGCCGCGACCGACTTCCTTGATCAGGTTTCCGCTCTTGTCGAAAATCTTGACATGCGGAGGATCGATGGTGTCGAGCGAGTTGAATAGCGCGCCGGAAATGGCGACCCACACATTGTCGTCCTTGTCGACGGCAGCGGCGGACGGCGTGTCGAGCCCCGCCTTGAATACTCCCACCTTGTAACCCGCGGGCACCACGACCTTGTCGGGATTGGGGGTTACGGGCGTGCGCTTCAACCAATCGCCCGCCGTGGGGCTACCCGGTTTGGCGTCCATATCGGCCATTGCTTGGCCGGCAGGCAGAACTGCGACAAATGCAGCCAGAATCATCCACGTCGGCATCCTCATGTGTTCCTCCTTGCGTTTGGTTTAGCTCCCGGTGGTTCTAATTTTTAGTTTTATTGGAGTGCGTTTTTATTGGAGTGCATTTTTGGTGAAGTGCATTTTTGGTGAAGTGTACGACTCACTCGACGACAAAAGTTCGAAATACGATGGCGCCGGCGAGGTCTTGTGGGGTCGTCGTCTTCCAGCCTTAGTTCTTGCGTTCGGGTTGGTTCCCGGTGGTTTTATTCGAGTGTATGGTTCATTCGACGACAAGAGTTCGAATGAATGCGACGACGTCGGCGATATCCTGCGGCGTCAGCGTGTTCTTCCAGGACGGCATGAACGCGCTCTTGCCGGCGGCGGCGCCTCCTTCGGCGATGACGTCGGCTAGATAGTCGTCGGGCAGGGTCTCGATGTAACCTTTGCGGGCAAGCGGGCCGACATGCGGCATGAAGCCCTTGCCGCCACCCTTGCCGTCGGCGCCGTGACAGCCCTGACAATCTTGCAAGAAGATCGCTTGGCCACGGCGCGCATCCCCGCCCGCGACCGCCGCACGTAGCATGACCGGCGACAGCGACGAGGTAACAACTACCAGGCAGCAAAAAAGCGCTGCCCGCGCACAATTCCTCCACATTCGCAGGTGCTCGTTCTGTTTGTTTTGACGTTCGTTCCTGCTGCGCGACGGCCGACCGATAATGGTGCCCGAAGCGACCGCGCGCATTATTATGCTTTAGTCTAACCTCAAATCCACCCGCAAGCCAATCAAAATTCTCCGATCCCTGCGGCTAGCCGGCTGCTGAAGAAAATCTGTGGCGACGCCGAGTTGAATCGCCGAGCAATTCTTTTCGAGAAACCGCTCTGCGGCCAACACAAAACGATATCGAGCTCCCGGAAACATGCCGGAAGACTCGCGCTTCAATTCATGAATTAAGAATCGGGAATTTTTCCATGTCATGGCCTCCTGTCATTGAGGATATTTTTGCCAGTCGAGCATAAGCAGGGTCGCGACCATCAACATCAATGCGGCGTTGACGGCATGGAGTCCGACGCCGGTCGGCAAGCGACCGTCGAGTGCCCGATGCACAAGAAAATATTGCATTGCAATCTGCAAAATCGGCAATGATGCGAATAGAGTACGGCCGCCGCGAGGCTTTCCGCAAAACCAGGCAAGTATCGGCAATGGCAAGACCAGCCACTGAAAAATGCTGACCCAGGTCTTGTGATAATCCCACCATTCCGGGTTGGTGATTGAAGACATTCCGGCGATAAANAATTGAATGAGGATGGAAACGGTCAGCANCCCCGACAGAGATCTCAGGAGCATGCTTGCCGCTGCGGGACGATCGTTGAGCCAGNTCATGCGAGATCGCGCCATTCGNCTTTTTCCGATTCCAGCTTCGCTTGAAGACGAGCGATCTCGTCCATCGGCAGGCCNGCNTGCAGGTCCGGCGTCCGCCGCAATGCCAAAGCGATAGCGAGACGCTCTTTGTCGTTTCCGGCATTCCAGCCATGCGCTAACGCCGAGACGCCCTCGCTGTCGGCATGTGGCGCAACNCATCGCCACAGNTCACCGCTGACCGGCCGTTGCGCGGCCCAACGCTCCTGCGCCAGTCCGACCAGCATGCGTGCGAGACGCGGATTGGCGCGTTCGTCCAATCCCTGGATCGGCCAGAGCGTCGAGCCGATGAAGAACGCCTTCACCACCATCTGATTCCACGCGTCTTCCGCAAAGGTTTCGCGAGGGTAGGGATTGCGGTGGGCAACGGCCTCAAATACCGGCTTCATTCCGGAGCGGACAGCCTCGCGCGCCCGCGGTTCGATTAGTTTCGCGCCGGGGTAAACCGGCAAACCACGGCACAACGCGATCAGTTCATTGATTTCGGCGGTGGTGCAGAAGCTGTCAAACCGCGCGGCGAAGGCGGCATCGTCGCCTCTGTGGCTGGCAGCCATCAGCGCCACGCGAGCGAGTTGATCGATGCTCCAGTCGCTGAGATCGAGGCCGGCGCGCAAGCTGTCCGCGTGCGCCAAATCGGCTTTCGGGAGCGCCAGATCGGCCTTGCCGAGCCGTCGCGGGGCGAGGCCGATGGCAACGCTGAGCGGCCGCTCGGTTGAGGCATTGGCCACATCCTTGATGGCGCCTCGAAACCAAGTGATTCCCGGCTCGCTTGTTCTTTCCGAGATCCACCCGTCAGCGGTTGCGAGAAATTCATTCAGCACGGGAATCTCACGCCATTCTTTGTACATCCGTAACGACGCATGACCTTGTTCATGTGCCGGGAATCGACTTCTGAAACAGCCGCGTCAGCGGATAGCCTAGGGCACAGATCATGACGATCACGCTACCGCCACCAGCCGCGGCAATCGCCAAGGCATCGACCAGGCAGATAGCGGCAATCAGCCCGGATACGGCAAGCGGCACCGCACCCGGCGAGGGCCGTTTCACCAGCAACCGGATGGCAGCCGCGTCAGCCGCCAACAGCAGAACGAAGGCAGCAATCGTAGTCCACCCGTCCAACAAAACAGGCAGCGCGACAATCAAAGGCACCGCGAGCAGCACCAGCGGCCAGAGATTCCCGACCCGATCGAGGCTCTCCTGCTTGGCCGCATAGGTAATGCCGGCGACGTGGCAGGCCAGCGCCGCCGCGCCAATGAGGGTTGCGTTTGAGATGCCGCTGGCCATGGCGACGCCGGTTCCGATGTAGACCATGGCGCGGCACAATCCCATCACGACCGGGCTCAGCATATTGCCCTTGTGCCAGACATCGTAAAGAACGATCACGCCGGCCAGCAGGAAGCCGCACAATACCGCGGCTGGACCAAACGCGAGCATGAGCGCAAGGCCTGCGGCCAGCAGGCCAAAGCCGATCAGCATCACGGAGTTCGCGCGGATCTCGCCAGCGTCAATTGGACGGCCCGGCCGGTCTCGCGCGTCGATCGTGCGATCGAAGTAATCGTTGAGATACATGCCACCGACATAGAAAGCAGTCATGGCAATCGCGATCAGTGCGGCCCCATCCGAATGCCCGGCGCCGGCGGCGATGATTGAACCGGCAAGAACATTGGTCCAGACCGTCGGCACGTTGGAGATCCGGCCAAGGCGCAACAGCGTCGACAGGCTGGGCATCTGGGCGGCCGCCACACTCATCCGACCAGTTCCTTCCTGCAGAATGAAATCTCGCGGGCGATATCGGCCGCCTTCGAGCCCGTCCGTAAATGGTCGGGGAGAACGTCCCAGGTGTAGGTCTCGACCTCCAGATGCGAAGAGCGGGTTTTATGCCGAAGGGCGGCCAAGGTTGACACGAGATCGGCCCGGGTCGATCCGATCTCGCCGAGGTCGGATAGAAACAGCGGAACGTGGCAGTGGATTCGCCACTCGCCGTCGGCGCGCCCATCTCTGAAGGCAGCGACCGCATCGGGCAGGTCGACGTAGCGCGTCAGGCCCGCGGCGCCCCGCACAATGGTTTGGTGCAGATAAACGCCGTCGTCGTAACGCATCACCGCGTTGATCAGTTCATGGGTCATGACCGGGATCCGCATCGCCGCCGAAAGCTGGACTTTCGGCACCGAGATTCCGGCGGCAAGCAAACGATCAAGTGCTGCGACGGGATCTTCATATTCCACGGATCCGTGGCAGACGTCGTAACAGATGCCGAGATGCCGGCGCAGCATGGATTCCGCGCCACCGCGGCTTTCGCCGATTTTGGCCGCAAGTGCGTCAAGTGATTCAGGTTTGAGAAGTTCCGCTTCGAAGAAGGCCAGGCTTTCATCCGTGGTCTCCAGGAAGCAACTCGGCTCCGGCTCCAGCGCAAGCGCGATGCGCTTGCCGGTCCGACGCTCGGTCAGGACGAGGTCGGCAATCGCCGTCATCATGCTGGCCGTTATCGCAGCGACCGCCTCATCGCTCTTGCCGTTGGCTTTGAATGCTCCCGGCACTGTGGAGATGCTGCCGTCCATGCCATCCGGAAGGATGCCGGCCAGCACCGCGGCGGCGTCGGCAGTGAAGGCGACACGCTCCGGGCTGCGCCAATCCGGAAGATAAACCTGCTCCTTGACGCGCACGCCGTGGAATGGCCCAAACGGGAAGGCGTTGATGGTAAAGACATAGGCGCCAAGCGATGCAAGCTGCTCGCGAAACGCCCCCAACGCTTCCGGCTGCCGCGCCGCCGCGGCTGCTTCCCCCGACAGGCGCAGACCGATGCCGAGCGGACGATCCGGCGTCACCGCGGCCTTGATGGCAGGCACATGGGCATCGAGACTGGCACGAATATCGGGCCAGCTCTCGCCGGCATGGATGTTGGTGCAGTAGGTCAGGTTCACATTTCCCGGAAGCTGGTCAAGTTTCATCTGGCTTGCGCCTGTTGCTGCAGCCAATCGATGCAGCGGTTGATCCGCTCCGCATTCATTTCATGCACTTCGATGCCACGGCCGATGTCTGCCAGAAGCGTGACGGTCAGCTCGCCGCCGAGATGCTCCTGGAAGTCTGCCAGTCCCTGCAACAGGGATAGTTGCCCTGTTTGGTTTTTTTGTCGCAACGCGTCGTGCCACAGGGCGAAACCCAACCGCTTCAGGACCCGGACGACGCGCTCGTCTTCGCCTTCGGCGAGCAGGCCCGTCATCACGGAGTACCGGGTATCGAGCGCGATGCCGATCGCAACCGCCTCGCCGTGATTGACCTCGTTCTGCGTGAGGTGTTCGAGCTTGTGAGCGGACCAGTGCCCGAAATCCAGCGGTCGGGCCGATCCCGCCTCGAATGGATCGCCGCCGAGCCGGATCTGGCGCATATGCAGTTCCGCGCAATCCTTGATCAAATGATCAAGATGGGGCCGCGAGAATTGCGCCAGTGCCGCCGTGTTGCTTTCGATCCAGCGAAAGAAATTGCCGTCGCGGATCAGCGCGACCTTGACCGCCTCCGCCATGCCGGCGCGCTTTTCCCGTGCCGGCAAACAATCGATAAAGGCGCTGTCGTTGATAATGGCCCATGGTGGCGCGAAGGTGCCAATGAGATTCTTCAGGCCTAGCGAATTGACGGCATTCTTGACCCCGACACCGCTGTCATCCTGAGCCAGGACGGTGGTGGGAAAGCGGATGTGGCGAACGCCACGGTGAAATATCGCCGCCGCGTAACCAACCGCGTCCAGCACCGCACCGCCGCCGATCGCAATCACGAAGGAGTGCCGGTCGATCGCCAATTCCGAAAATTTCTCAAGAAGGCCCGAAATGGTGTCGGGATCATTCTTGCAGCGCTCGCCACCGGGGACCGGAACAAGCTTGCCAATGATCGTGAGATGTTTGGCGTGAAATGACGCGTAGGCCGAAATCTGGTCCGCCAGATCAGGCAGAGCCGAGAGCACACCCTCATCGACGAAAATGCCGCATCGGTGAAGCTTGTCGGCTTCCTTGCGCGACAGAGCGTCGATCAGGCTGCGGTTTCCGGAATTGAATGCACCGCGCGTGAACACCACGGGATATTCGTAGCTGACGTCGAATGATTGTACCCGAACGTCACTGATGGCGTTCGACGGAGTGTCGAGCATGGAACTCTCCCTCAAACGACACCCGGTATTTTTGCGATGATGCGGTGCCGCCACGCACTTCCGGTCTCGGCGACACCCGTGGGTGCGTCGCAAAATCCCGTGCGTTTCCTTTTTACAATCAACAAAGTGGCACTTCACTGATGGGTTTGGCAAGCTGGTTTGCATGGCCGGAAAAACCTGCGACGATGATGTTACGCGGCGTATCCAAAGCCGGGAAGAGTTCCCGATGGGCTTTTTGGGAGAAGTGATTTGAAATCGGTGCTGGCGATGATCGTGGTCGGGCTGACGCCGCGCCATCTGGGACCCCTGATGCCGCGGCTTTCGGCGCTCGCCCGTGAAGGCGCCATGGTGCCGCTCCAGACCGTGACGCCGGCGGTGACCTGTAGCGTTCAGGCCAGTTTTATGACCGGGTTGACACCGCGCGAACACGGCGTCGTGGCCAACGGCTGGCTGTTCCGCGACCTGATGGAAGTGATGTTATGGCGGCAATCCAATCGCCTGGTCGAGGGCGAGAAGGTGTGGGAAGCCGGAAAGCGGCGGAATCCGGCGTTTACCTGCGCAAACATGTTCTGGTGGTACAACATGGCGTCAAGCCATGATTTTGGTGCAACGCCGCGACCGATCTACAAGGCGGACGGCCGCAAGCTGCCGGATTGTTACACGGTGCCGGACAGCCTGCGCGACCGGCTCACCGAACGGCTCGGACCTTTTCCATTGTTTCAATTCTGGGGCCCGGCGACGACGATCGCGTCGACACGCTGGATCGCGGACGCGACCAGGATGGTCATGGCCGAGCAGAACCCGACCCTTACCCTCGTTTACCTGCCGCATCTGGATTACGACCTTCAGCGCTTTGGCCCGGATGGAGAGCATCCCGCGGTCAGGAAATCCCTCGCTGAAATCGATGCGGTAGCCGGCGATCTGGCCGATGCGGCGCGCGCCAGCGGGCGCACCGTCGTTATCCTCTCCGAATATGGCATCACCAAAGTCGACCGCCCGATCCATATCAATCGCGCGCTTCGAGACGCCGGGCTTCTGACGGTTCGGCTGGAGGATGGCGGCGAATTGCTTGATCCAACCGTCTCAAAGGCCTTCGCGGTTACGGATCATCAGATCGCGCATGTTTACGTGTCCGATCCGAACTCGCTGCCGAAGGCGAGGGAAGTGCTGCAAGGCCTCCCTGGTATCGAGCGCGTCTATGACGCTGCCGACAAGCACAGCCTCCAGCTCGATCATCCGCGCTCAGGCGAGCTGGTGGCGATGGCCGATGCCCGCTCGTGGTTCACGTACTACTACTGGAACGACGATCGGCGAGCGCCTGATTTTGCTCGCACGGTCGAGATACATCGAAAGCCCGGGTATGACCCGGTAGAGCTGTTTCTCGATCCGAACATATCGTCGCCAAAACTCGCGGTCGGAAAACGCCTTCTGATGCGCAAACTGGGCTTTCGCGTGTTAATGGACGTTATTCCGCTGGATGCAGCGCTGGTCGGTGGCTCGCACGGTCGCATCACCGACGACGTGAGCGACGGGCCACTGGTCATCTCTGATCGTATCAGCTTGCTTGATGGGAAGAGTTTGTCTGCTACCGGCGTGAAATCACTTTTGCTGGACGCCGTCTTCTCATAACCGGGAGATGCTATTGGCGGTCAAGCCGACGGGGGCCAGCGAAAGTCTGCGTAAAGCGGCAAGACGCAGCAAGCGATGATATTCGACGGCTGGCGCCGCTCCCGCCGCGAAGGTATTGCACGCGGGCAATTGCTATCAGCTAACCCGCAGTCTGGCCAGCCAGCCCGAGGGTGCGGCATCTGCTTGATCCGGCGCCTGCGCAGTTCCTCCGACCACCGCGCCGAACGCGGCAAAGAACTCGCCGGCGAGTTTCTTTGCCGTTGAATCGATCAGCCGCTGGCCCAGTTGCGCGAGCTTGCCGCCGATCTGCGCATCGACGTCGTAATGCAGGATCGTGACGTCAGGACTTTCGGATTCCAGACGCACCGCGGCGCCGCCTTTGGCGAAGCCCGCGACACCTCCGGAACCTTCGCCGGAAATACGATAGCTGTTCGGCGGATCGAGATCGGACAGCGTCACCTTGCCGCCGAACGTCGCCTTGACCGGCCCGACCCTGAACACCACCGTCGCGGTCATCTCGGTCGGCGAGGACATTTCGAGATTCTGACATCCCGGAATGCATTGCTTCAGCACCTGCGGATCGTTGAGCGCCGCCCACACCTTTTCCTTGGAGGCGGGGATGCGCTGGCTGTCGTTCATTTGCATGATTGTTTTTTCCCTAGGGGGTTTGCGAAGTCACTGCGGCGCGCTGTCCTCGCCGCCGCAGGGTGGTGATCTCGGCCAAAATCGACATCGCGATTTCTTCGGGCGTGATGGCGCCGAGATCGAGACCGGCGGGCGCCTTGATGCGATCGAGCGCGGATGCGGCGATGCCTTCGCCGATCAGTTTGTCGCGAAGTGCTGCCATCTTGCGGCGACTGCCGACGAAGGCGTGATACGCGGCATCGGTGGATGCCGCCGTCCGCAACGCGGCCTCGTCGCCCTTGCCCTGCGTCGACACCACGATGAAACGCCGCGCCTCGTGCAGCCTGCCGAGCGCAAAGCCGTCGATCAACGCATCCGCATCGGGCGTGTTCGTCAGGTCGGAGGCGGGCGCGGCGAGGGTGACGTGGTAGCCGAGCTGGCGTGCCTGCGCCGCCAGCGACAGCGCGACCGGGCTGCCGCCGAGGACAATCAATGAAGGATGCGGCAGCACCGGTTCGACGAACACGTCCATGGTGCCTTTGCTCGGGCACATGTTCTGCGCAAAGCGCACGCCGTCGCGGTTCTCGCCGGGCTTGACGCCGAGTTCGGCAAGCAGATTTTCCGGCTGCACCGAAACCATGCGCGGCTCGCCGTCGGCAAGCGCCTCGCGCGCGGCTTTAAGCACCGCGCCACGGGCGCAACCACCGCCGATCCACCCCGCCACGATGGTGCCGTCGGGGCGGATGATGGCCTTGGCNCCGGCCTTGGCGGCGGTGACCGACACTGTGCGCACCACGGTGGCGAGAACGAAGGTTTGTTCGGCGGCCTTGAGCTGCGCCACCAGATCCATCACTTCGACATGCCTGGTCATGGACGTTTCCTTGGGCGCCTCGCTCACAGGTCAGCCAGATAGGGTTCGAGTTCGGCCAGGCTTTTGAGCGTGTTGGCGGGCGCGTAAAGGTCGATGTGCGGCAGCGCCGCCTTGATGCCCGCGGCCTCCGGCGCATAGCCCTGCCACGCCATCATCGGATTGAGCCAGACGATGCGACGGCAGCGCCTGGCGAGCGCCGCCATCTCGCGGCCGAGCAGCGCGGCGTCACCGGTCTCGTAGCCGTCGGACACGATCATCACGCAGCTGCGCGAGTGGATTACCCGCGCGGCGTGCCAGCGGTTGAAAGTCTGCAGGCTTTCGCCGATCCTGGTGCCGCCGCCGGCACCTTGCGCCATGATCGACAGCCGATCCAGCGCCCGCGCCGGATCCTTTTCCTTCATCGCATCGGACACATAAGCAAGCCGGGTGTGAAACAGGAATGCCTCGGCCTCTCGAAATTCGTCCAGCACGCCGTGGATGAAGCGCAGGAACACGCCGGTGTACATGCTCATCGAGCCGGAAGCGTCGAGCAGCATGATGAGCCGCAGCGGCTTTTCCTTGCGCTGGCGTTTGACGAGGCTGATCGGCACGCCGCCATGGCTGATATTGCTGTGGATGGTTCTTCGCAAATCGAGCCGGTAGCCGCGCCGCCGCGCCAGATCGCGGCGGGTCAGCCGCGTGCGCATGATCCTTGCCAGCCGCGCCGCAGCGGCGTGGGCCTGTTCGATCTGGTCGGGATCGGCCAGTTTGCGGAAATCGACCTCGGCCAGATTGTCGGCGCGTGATGCGCCTTCCATACGGCCTTCGCCAGAGCGATCCCCGGGCGCCTCGTCTGCCGATGGAATCTGGTCCGTCGCCGCTTCGTTTCCGGCGCGTTCGGATTGAGAATCCTGCAGGCTCTTCAGCGACGGATTATTGGCCGGTTTCGCCGACCCCGTGGTGATCGATCGCGATTTGACCCGGCGGCCGAGCCAGAACGCGTCGAACAGCCCATCGAACCGATCCCAGTCGGATTTCCGCGCCGAGAACAGATGCTTGAACGCGACCCGCAACAGCCCGGGCGTTTCGGCATAACCCGCCGCGATCAAGGCGGCGGCGTCGCGGCCTTCATGCAGGCCAACGGCATAGGCGTTGTCGCGCAGGGTCTTGAGAAACGCCGCGAGCTTTGCCGAGACGAGGCGCGAGACCTCGTCGATTTCCTCATAGTCCGGGCTGGCGCCGCAGCAGCTCATGCGACCTTCCCCAGCAGACGTTCGGTCACTTCGCGCGTCACGCGCGACTTGTCCTCATGGGTCTTGAGCAGGCACATCAGGGTTTCGTGCACGATCTCGGGGGAATCATGCAGGTCGCGTACATCGAGCCCGACCAGGGCTGCCGCCCAATCCAGCGTCTCGGCGACGCCGGGCACCTTGCGAAGTTCTTCCTTGCGGATGCTTTCGACCAGCCGCGCGATCTGCAGCGACAGCGACGCCCCGGCGCCGGCGATCCGCGCCATGATGATGCGCGCCTCGCGATCCACGTCGGGATAATCGACATAGTGATAGAGGCAGCGGCGGCGCAGCGCGTCGGAGAGTTCGCGGGTGCCGTTCGAGGTCAGGATCACATGCGGAATCGTGATTGCGGTGATGGTTCCGAGCTCCGGGATCGACACCTGGAAATCCGAAAGCAGTTCGAGCAGGAACGCCTCGAACTCGTCGTCGGCGCGGTCGATTTCGTCGATCAGCAGCACCGGCGGCTTGTCGCGGCGGATCGCTGCCAGCAACGGCCTCTCAAGCAGGTATTTTTCCGAGAAGATCTGATCCTCGATGGCATCGGCCTTGTCGCCGCGATGGGCCTGGATCGCCAGCAATTGCCGCTGGTAGTTCCATTCGTAGAGCGCGGACGATTGATCGAGGCCCTCGTAGCATTGCAAACGTATCAACTCGGTGGCGTGCGCGGCGGCGAGCGCCTTTGCGACCTCGGTCTTGCCGACGCCGGCTTCGCCTTCCAGCAGCAGCGGGCGCCTGAGCAACGCCATCAGCGAGATCGCGGTCGCAAGCTCGCCATCGGCGATATAGCCGCTGGCCGCCAGTGCTTGCGCGATCTCTTTGCGATCTTTCATGGGCAGTGCGTTTCTCTTTTCGTCATGGCCGGGCATAGACGTCCGAAGGACGGCGTCGGTTCCGCTCGCCTGTGCCCGGCCATCCACGTCTTTCTTGCTGCGCGCTCGTTAAGACGTGGATGCCCGGGACAAGCCGGGCATGACGAGTTTCGCGTTACGCGAATACTCCGAGGCTCTTCGCCGCCCGCCAGTTGCGCCAGTAGTCGTGCGGCATCTGGATGTGGGTCGAACCGAGGAACGAGAAGGCGTCGTTGACGGCGTTGGAAAACGCCGGCACGCCGCCGACATTGGGGCTTTCGCCGACGCCCTTGGCGCCGATCGGATGATGCGGCGACGGCGTGACGGTGAAGTCGGTTTCCCAATGCGGGGTCTCGACCGCGGTCGGCATGAAGAAATCCATGAACGAACCGGTCACCACATTGCCTTCGTCGTCATAGCGGATTTCCTGGCCCATCGCGATCGCGAAGGCTTCGGTCAATCCGCCATGCACCTGGCCCTCGATGATCATCGGATTGATCCGGGTGCCGCAATCGTCGAGCGCGTAGAAGCGGCGGACTTTGTAGACGCCGGTATCGACGTCGATGTTCATCACGCAGATATACGCCCCAAAAGGATAGGTCATGTTGGGCGGATCGTAATAGCTCACCGCCTCCAGGCCCGGCTCCATGCCCGGCGGCACCGAGTTATAGGCCGCCCAGCAGATATCCTTCATCGACATCGACTTTTCCGGCAGGCCCTTGACGCGGAAACCGTCGATATCCCATTCGAGGTCGCCTTCATGGACCTCGAGCTTGTAGGCAGCGATCATCTGCGCCTTGGCCTTGATCTTGCGCGCGGCCATGGCGATCGCAGCGCCCGCCACCGGCGTCGAGCGCGAACCGTAGGTGCCGAGCCCGTAGGGCGCGGTATCGGTGTTGCCTTCCTCGACCATGATGTTGTCGGCGGGGATGCCGATCTCGGTGGCGATGATCTGCGCCCAGGTGGTCTCGTGGCCCTGGCCGGTGCTCTTAGTGCCGACGCGGGCAATGCCGGCGCCGGTCGGATGCAGGCGTATCTCGCAGGAATCGAACATCGCGATCCCCAGGATGTCGCAATTCTTCGACGGACCGGCGCCGACGATTTCGGTGAAGAACGACACGCCGAGGCCCATGATCTCGCGGGTCTCGCCGCGCTTGAACGCCGCGCGCTGCGCCGCCTGCTCCTTGCGCAGGCCGGCATAGTCGACCGTTTCCATCATCTTGCGCATCGCGGTGTGATAGTCGCCGGAATCGTATTCCCACCCCAGCGCGGAGTGATAGGGGAACTGCTCCGGCTTGATGAAGTTCTTCAGCCGCAACTCAGCCGGATCCATCCCGAGTTTCTGGGCCAGAATGTCCATCCCGCGCTCGATGCAATAGGCCGCCTCCGTCACCCGGAACGAGCAGCGGTAGGCGACGCCGCCCGGCGCCTTGTTGGTGTAGATGCCGTCCACCGACAGATGCGCGACCGGGAAGTCGTAAGACCCCGTGACGATGTTGAAGAAGCCGGCCGGCCATTTCGACGGATCGGCGCAGGCATCGAAGGCGCCGTGATCGGCCAGCACGTGGACGCGCAGGCCGGTGACCTTGCCTTCCTTAGTGGCGGCGATTTCGGTGGTCATGTGGTAGTCGCGCGCAAACGAGGTCGCGGTCAGGTTCTCGATGCGGTCTTCGACCCACTTCACCGGCTTGCCGGTGACGATCGAGGCCACCGCGGCGCAGATGTAGCCGGGATAGGCGCCGACCTTGTTGCCGAAACCGCCACCGACGTCGGGCGAGATCACGTGAATCTTCTGTTCCGGGATCTTGGCGATCAGCGCCACCACGGTGCGGATCACATGCGGGGCCTGGAAGGTGCCCCAGATCGAAAGCTCGCCTCTGATCTTGTCGAACGAGCACACGCACTGGCAGGTCTCGAGCGGCGACGGATGGGTGCGATGATAGGAGATCATCTCCTTGATCGTGACCTCCGCCTTGCGGAAAGCGGCATCGGTGAGATCCTTGTCGCCGACCGTCCACTCGAAGATGTGGTTGTGATGCTTGCGCGGCCCGTGCGCGCCGGTGGTCTTGCCGGCGAGATCCTCGCGCAGCACCGGGGCGTCGGCGTCCATCGCCTTGAACGGATCGATCACCACCGGGAGCGGTTCATATTCGACCACGACCTTGTTGATGCCGTCATCGGCCGCATAGCGGTCGGTGGCGACCACAAAGGCGACTTCCTGATTCTGGAACAGCACCTTGCCGTCGGCCAGCACCATCTGCACGTCGCCGGCCAGGGTCGGCATCCAGGCGAGGTTGACGGTCTTCAGCGTCTCGGCGGTGATCACCGCCAGCACGCCCGGCACCTTCAGCGCCTCTTCCGAGTTGATCGACTTGACCCGCGCATGGGCGTGGGGCGAGCGGACAAAATCGCCGTGCAGCATGCCCGGCAGCTTCAAATCGTCGACATAATTGCCCTTGCCCTGGGTGAAACGGGCGTCCTCGACGCGCTTGCGCTTGCAGCCCATGCCTTCGAGGGCAGCGGTGCGTTGTTCCCGCGTGGGAGTCATATCATTCATTCCGCAGCCTCCTTGAATTCAACGCCATTGATCTTGTCGGCGGCGTACTGGATCGCCTTGACGATGTTCTGGTAGCCGGTGCAGCGGCAGATGTTGCCGGAAATGCCCATCCGGATTTCCGCCTCGCTCGGCGAGGGGTTCTCCTGCAACAGCCGCTGCGCGCGCAGGATCATGCCGGGCGTGCAGAAGCCGCATTGCAGGCCGTGCATCATCCGAAAACCCTCCTGCAAGGCCGACAGCGAACCGTCGGCATTGGCGACGCCCTCGATGGTGGTGATCTCCGAACCCTGAGCCTGCACCGCGAACACGGTGCAGCTCTTCACCGACATGCCGTCGAGATCGACGGTGCAGGCCCCGCAATGCGTGGTCTCGCAGCCGATATGGGTGCCGGTGAGCAGCAGGTTCTCGCGGATGAAATGCACCAGCAGGGTGCGCGGTTCGACGAGGCCTTCGACCTCGGCGCCGTTCACTTTCATGGTCACATGGGTCTTTGCCATTCTTGATCCTCCCTAGCTTGCGCGAGCCGCAGCGCGCTGCAGCGCGCGCGTCACCATGATGCCGCCGACATGTTTGCGGTATTCGACCGGCCCGCGGGCATCGGCGGCCGGCGACATGATCGCCACCGCCGCNGCNGCGGCNTNCTTGAGCGTCGCGGCATCGAGGCTGGTTCCGATCACGGCCTTGGCCGCGTCGGCCGCCAGCAGCGGGGTCTCGTGCAGATTGGTAAGGCCGATCGCGCAACTGGCGACCTTGCCGCCGGCCATGGTGAGAACGACCGCCGCCGCGGCCGTGGCGTAATCGCCGATCTTGCGTTTCAGCTTCTCATAGGCGTAACCGTGACCGGCGGCCGGTGCGGGAACGGATATCGAGGTCAGGATTTCGCCGGGCTCAAGGGCCGTGAAATAGGCGCCCTGATAGAATTCGGAAGCCGCGATGTCGCGGGCTCCGGCGGGGCCTTCAAGCCGGTAGCTCGCACCCAGTGTCAGCATCAGCGCCGGCATGTCGTTGCCGGGATCGCCATTGGCGACATTGCCCCCGATCGTGCCCATGTAGCGCACCTGCGGATCGGCGATCAAAAGCGCGGTTTCGTGCAGGATCGGCAGCGATTTTGCGATGTCGTCCGACGCCAGCAATTCGTGCTGGGTGGTCATGGCGCCGATCACGATGCGGTTGGCCTCGCGGCGGACGCCCTTCAGCGCGGCGATGCCATGCAGATCGACCAGATGCTCGGGGGTGGCGAGCCGAAGCTTCATCATCGGGACCAGGCTGTGGCCGCCGGCCAGCGGACGCGCCTCCTCGCCGAG